>OGQG01001968.1_pt1 | contig 13430 bp, 8 predicted proteins | sample 1553201 | NCBI WGS metagenome assembly OGQG01 (sample SAMEA2579925, study PRJEB22360) | human gut metagenome | biome: human gut; feature: human-associated habitat; material: faeces | place: Denmark | collected 2008/2010
AGATCTGGAACTGAAGAACGTGCCTGATCTTGCAGACGTCCGTACGATGCTGAAGCTGCTTGCCGGCATGGGCGTCAAGGTGGAGCGTTCCGGTTCAAACGTCACTTTGAATGCGGGTGCCATTACCTCAACGGAAGCGCCTTACGATCTCGTTAAGACGATGCGTGCTTCGATCCTCACGCTCTGCCCGCTCACGGCCCGCTTCGGCGCTGCTCGGGTGAGTCTTCCTGGCGGCTGCGCCATCGGTGCGCGGCCGGTTGATCAGCACATCAAGGGGCTGCGGGCTCTAGGGGCTGCGGTTGAAATTGACCACGGCTATGTTGTCGTAGAAAGCGCCCGTCTGAAGGCTGCACATATTGCTACCGATATGGTGACGGTCACCGGTACGGAAAATTTGATGATGGCTGCAGTGCTCGCAGAGGGTACGACGGTCATTGAAAATGCTGCGCGTGAGCCTGAAGTGGTTGACTTGGCCAATTGTCTCAATGCTATGGGCGCAAAGATCTCTGGTGCTGGTACGCCCACACTGGTGATTGAAGGGGTTGAACGTCTTCACGGGGCCAAACACGCTGTGATCGCTGATCGTATTGAGGCTGGATCGTTCCTCTGTGCGGCAGCTGCTACGGACGGCGACGTGTTGGTTGCGAATTGTGTCCCCGGAGATTTGGAAGCTGTGATTTTGAAGCTTCGGGAAATGGGGGCAATTGTTGATATTGGCTCCGATTGGGTTCGACTCAAGATGGCAGGGCGCCCCAAGCCCGTCAAAATCCGCACTACGCCGCATCCTGGATTTCCCACGGATATGCAGGCGCAGTTTATGGCAGTGCTTGCTCGGGCGGATGGCGTGTCAGAAATCACGGAAACCATTTTCGAAAACCGCTTCATGCATGTCCCTGAGCTTGCTCGCTTGGGCGCTTCAATCAATGTCGTTGGACGGACCGCGGTTGTCAAGGGTGTGCCTCGGCTCGAAGGCGCAGCAGTAATGGCAACTGATTTGCGTGCCTCGGCGTCGCTTGTTATTGCTGCGCTCGCTGCCAACGGTGAAAGTACAGTTGATCGGCTCTATCATCTTGATCGTGGCTATGAGCGCATGGAGGAAAAGTTCCGTGGACTCGGCGCCGACATTGAGCGCGTGCGCAGCTGACACATCAGCGCTATCCTTTGGTCGAGGTTGACCGGCCGAAGTAAATGAGCCAATATTCAAACTGTCGGGAAGTCGGTTCTCGTCATTACAATTCAGGTGGCGGACTGCAGTATTTGCAGGCCGTCGCACAAAAAGGTTTACGCATGTCTGACTGCATTTTCTGCAAGATCGCCGCAGGTGATATTCCTTCGTCCAAGATTTATGAGGACGACGACGTCATTGCCTTCAAGGACATTCATCCGCAGGCGCCGGTGCATTTTCTCATTGTGCCGAAGAAGCACATTGTTTCTCTCGCCGAAACGCAGTCTGCCGATGAGCCGCTTTTAGGTAAAATGCTTGGCCTTGTGCGCAAGCTCGCCAAAGAACAAGGCTGCGACAACGGTTTCCGCGTGATTATTAATACCGGCCGCGACGGCGGTCAGGAAGTTCCTCATCTGCACATCCACGTCCTTGGCGGTCCCCGCCCGTGGAAGAACTAATTTCAGGAGAAAAAAATGGGTTCTCTTTCCGTTTGGCACTGGCTGATCGTCCTTGCCATCGTTGTGCTTGTCTTCGGTACAGGCAAGCTGAAGAATATGGGCAAGGATCTTGGCGGCGCCATCAAGGGCTTTAAGGAAGGCATGCGTGAGGCGGATGACAAGCCCGCTGATCAGACGGCTGCCAAGGAAATCCCGCAGCAGCAGACTGCCGAGGCCAAGCAGGCCGACACGATTGACGTCGACGCCAAGGAAAAACCCAAGGCCTAATCCAAAGGCTTGGGGGTCTCTCCTCAATATAGAGACCGTTTTCCCTTGAATCAGGAAGACCGCGGCAGCGCAGCGCGCACCGCGGCCTTTTTAAGTTTGTGAGACGTCATGTTTGATTTCGGCTTCAGCGAAATGATCATCGTCGGTGTCGTCGCGCTTGTCGTGCTCGGCCCGGAAAGACTGCCTGTCGTTGCTCGTACGGCTGGTGAATGGATCGGCAAGGCCCAGCGCTTCGTTGCGCAGGTGAAGTCCGACATCGACCGGGAGACGGAGCTCTCGGAACTCAAAAAGATTCAGGACGAGGCGAAAGCACTCGCCAATGACGTTAAGTCAACCGTTGAGAAAACTGCAGGAGAAATCGAGACCAATGTAAGCTCGGTTGCGGGTGAAGCCCAGTCTGCGGTGAAGGATGCGCAAAGCGCGGTGGAATCAGCTAAAGCTGATGCGGCAGAAACGGTTTCAACGAAGATGACAGGCGTTTCTGCGGACGATATTTCGTCAGTCTATGGTTGGGGTGATGCCAATACAGATAGCGAAATAATGACTCCAGCGAGTGCTTATGGCGGGGGGGGGGGGGGGCCCGCCGCCCGCCGTATCTGTGCCGTCATGGCGCTCGGGATGCCGCAGTTCCGCTACCCGAATTATATCGACCGCACGCCTTCCCCTTTGGAACGGAGATAGGCTTGCGGGGCTTCCCGGAGCTGTGCCCGGGATATTTCAGTTGCTTTTTTCGAGTTTTTTTGCGGTTCGCGTCATCTGTCCGCTCCACCCGGTTGTCGCCGGGATACAAGGAGAAGTGGCCTCTGCTGTGCAGGGGCCGCTTCTCCTTTGCGGCTCGGTGTCAGTTGCCCGAAAGGCCCCACTCCCCCGGGGAGTAGCTGCTTTTCGGAGCGTTCGGCACGTTGACGAAGAATTCGAACCCGCATTTGGCTTCGATCTCCGTCACGGGTACCGCACAACCGTCCGGTGTCTGGGTCTTGTCTGTGGTTTGTTCATACCAGAATCCGATGCATTGCAGTTCGTCGGCCGCAAGGGTGGTTACGGATTGTCCCGTGGTGCCCTGCTTGGTGCGCAGCAATACCTTGTAATAATGCGTCGGTACGGGGCATGGGTTACCGCCGTTGTCGGTCGTCGTACCCTCTGTCCCATCGAAATAACATCCCGTTACCACATAGAGCGTATCGTCGCACATCCATCCGCGGACTCTGGTTTCCAGGGTGCCCCATGCACCGCTGTTGAATGTAGCGAGCTGGGGCGTCATATTCGAATAGTAGGAAATCTGCTTGTTCGCCAGGTTGCTCACTTTCCGGTCGGCGTTGGGGACTTGGTGTCCCTTGTTGTAAGGTGCTCCCACGCCGCCCACCATCTGCTCGGTCTTTCCCAGCGACAGGTCGGCCGAGTAGGCCCTTTCTTTCGAAGCGTTCGGGGCCGTGTAATAGGCGTGCAGCGGATATGCCGCCCACAGGGCCGCCTTTTTCGCCTTGTCATAACCCATTGCGAAATTGCGCGGGTAGGAACCGTTACCCGTCGCCGCCACGTCGGTGATGTAGTGGCATATCTCGGTCACCGAAGTGTTCGCTGCGGGCAGTTCCGCCCACGATTTTCCCAATGCCGCTGTTCCTGTTCCCGGGGTAGGGTCTGGGGAAGGATCGCCTCCTTCCCCGCCCGGAGTTCAATTCGCCGGTTGCCAGGTTATGTCGCCTATCGTCGTTCTGTTCTGATTATTTTGTTTTATGGTAATAGTGGCGTCATAACCTTGACAGTCGATTGTCGGTATTTCGAATGCGCTTTTACTGTTTCCCGGAATAGTGATACTTGCTACCGTGGCACCATTGGCTGTTATGGTGACTGTTGCCGAACCCTTGCTTGAGGTCAACGCATTGAATTTAAGGGCTGTAATGCCTCCTGGGATCGTTACGGACATTGAGCCGTTTTTACCGATGGCTGCATATTTGTCGTTTATTACCACGACTCCGGCATTGGCAAGCGCCGTTTTGTCTGTGTTGGCCTGATTAGGATTACCACAGCCACTATAACTCCATTGCGGGGTTCCAGTGGTTACTCCGTTGAATGTGCCGCTGGAACCATAACTGGTAGTGCTGGGCACGGTGTAATTTTCGAAAGTCTCGGTTTCCCACATTACAGCCCCCGGTTTTGTCTGGGTGACGCTTATGGTTTGCGCTTCGGCGCCTTCGTACGACAATGTGATGGTGCCGGAACGTTCCTCGCCCTGATTTGCGTCTATTGTGAAAGAAACGCCGTCGACGTTGTAAACGAATGAATTGAGCCAGGAAACGTCTGACGATGCGACGACCGACACCCCGTTTGTGGGATTTTCAACCGTGTAGTTGATGGTTTTGATAGTGCTTTCCGCAGGAACGGACAAGGTCGTTTCCGATGTGATTTTCAGTACCGGCGGCAGGGTGACGTCATGTCCGGAAACGATCTGTATGCTTTCGATAATTATTCTTTCGTTTGTGGCGGAGGGCTCGATCCTGATTTTCGTTTTCGAATTTTGCGCGTCGAATTTCAGCAGGTAGGATTTGAACTCCTCGGTCAGGTCTGCGGTCGTGATTGCCGCGGATTCTCCGGCGGTTACTTTGATCCCGGAAGTATCTTTCGGCCAGACTTTGGCCGAAATCAGTACCGAGAACGGTGCGGAGAGATCCAGTTCGCTGGTGACGATATACCCGGAGTTGTCGCTCGAACTCATGCGTAGGCCATGCGGGGAGTTGTATTGATAAACATAGGAGTTCGCCACATACAAGTTGTTTCCGTTTTTGTCTTTGCGGGACAAGATGTTTGCTGCGGATCCGTTCCCTGTCAGGTCACTGAAATCGTCGGTAAACGGCAGGCTCAGACCGGTTGCCGCGGCTGTGATGTGTTCGTCTGAAAGATTGACATTCAAAGTAGTGATCTTTCCTGTTTCCAGATCGATTTCATTGGACAGGACAATCTCTTTTTTGATGACATACCCTTCTGTCGCTGCTTCGACGACCAATTTCGACCCCGCAGCCAGCAATCGCGGATATACGCTTAAATAGGTGCCGCTGACACCGTTGATAACGTATTCCGTATTTGTCGTATAGGTCGCCGTTACGGTGTTGGAGCCGTTATAATAGGGTGCATACATCGTGTAGTTCAAGAGGTCTACAACAACCCGGCCTGCCAGTGTGTTGTCGCCATCGGTCGTAATGGACAATGACGATACGTGCTGGTCGGCCAGTTTTGCGCCTGTGGATTGGTCTTTGAGTACGACTTTGACGATGGCGCTCAATCGTCTGAATTCCAGATTGGCGACTTGCTGTCCCTCGGAATCGAGTGTAAGCGGTTTGCTGACCAGGATGTCGGCTTTGCCGTCGAACGAACTGGCTGTCGGGGTTTGGTTTGCCGGGAGATCGACTTTTGCACCCGTATTATCTCCTACTTTGTCGATTCCGTTGGCCGTGAATGGATAATAAGCGTAAATCCTTGATGAAATGTTCGCGTTCCCGGAAAAAGTCGTTGTTGCGGCGCGCTCCGTCGCATCGTTCGTGAAGGGGTAGTTGGACTTCGTTCCGTCGGTACTGATGCCTATCTGATCGCCGACAGACCAATAAGGAGTCAATCCGTCGATCTCGGTGCGGACTTCCGGTTTGAACTCAGGGTTTCCGGCCGTAAAAGTCATCTTGACGAGTTTGCCGGAAGAGGTGTCGATGCTGCTGTCTTCCTTTTGGCAGGCTGTGGCTGTTACAGCGGTGAGAGCTGCAAACAGTGTGATTTTAGAGAGACTTTTCATAGGGCTGCGGTATTAGAGTTCGTGTTCGCTTCCCGATCCGATACCTCCTGCACCGCCGCCGCTGCCCCAATCGTCATAGACGTCGGGTGGGGTGGGCGATGTTGCAAACCCTTTTTCAGTCTCGATGTCGATCGTCTCAATTACGGGCGGAAGATAGGTCGAATTTCCCCCCCCCCTTGCTGGTGGACAGATTGTAATTCATAAGGCTAAATTTTTTTGGTTGAAACACTTTCGTATCAAATATAGCAAAAAAATAGTCTATTCCCGTTAAAAAATTGTGAAATTCCGGTTCCCGGTCAAAATATATACACAAACGTCTGTTTTCCTGCCGGGTTTTGTCTGTTTGGCGTATTATTGCCGGTGCCGACGGCGGGAAACGGCGTCCGTGCCGCATTGTGCAGCGGCAATGCGGATCGTCCGGGATGGAAGAGGGCGGGGGATAAGCCGGGGTGGGGATTTAGTACATATTGTCGTACATCGACTGGCTCTTGTCGTATTTGAGGTCTGAGAGTGATGCCGCCTTTACGCCGATGTTGAAGCTCCAACTGCGGTGGAACCCGAAGGGTATCCACGAGAACGACATCTGCCAGCAGTGCAGGTCGCGCGAGATGGAGATCGACGAGGTGGTGAGTTTGTTCGCCTTGATGTCGTAACCGCCCTGGAAGGTGATGCCGGTCTTGGGCGTTATGGTAAGGCTGCCGTTGAAGCTGACGGTCTGCGTGACGTTCTTCTTGTAGCCTTTGGGCGGGTAGTTGCCTGTCGATATGTTGTAGTTGATGGCATAGTTGAACCCGAAGTTCCACGGCAGCGAGAAATCGTAGTACATCTGCGACATGTATTGCCGCCGCAGTACGGGATCCATGTTGCCGTAGGGGTCGTAGTAGGGGTTCATGTATTCGGGCGGAATGCTCGTAATGTCGTTGATGGCCGATTGCGAGCGGTCGTCGCGCGATTTGAACGTATAACCGAACGACCAGCCCGTCGAGACGATACGCCCCGGGAAGAAGAGCTTGTTGTAGCGCTTGCCGTCGGGTGTCAGCCGGTAGGGGTCGAGCGTCATCGAGAGGTTGATGCCGAAATTCTGGAAGAGCGTCGTACGGAACGAGATCGGGATGGTCGAGAGCCTCATCGAGTCGGCCAGGAAATTGTACGACCCGCTGATGCGCAGCTCGTCGATCAGCTTGATCTTCTTCACGCCCGAGGTGTCGCGTTTCGACAGCACCTTCATTTCGAGGTTCTGCGACAACGAGAAGTTCATCGACATCGACCGTCCGGAACTGGGTACGCCGTATGCGTTGACCGAATAGGGCGAATAGGTGGTGAAGCGTCCCGTCGAGTCGGTCTGCCGGGTTTGGTAGTAGCCGTATTTCGGGTCGCCGAAGTCCGGCGTGTAGGAGAATCCGATCGAGGGGGTGAGCGTGTGGCGGATGGCCTGTATCTTGCGGTCTTTGCGCTTCTTGGTGAAGTCGTACATGCCGTATACGGTCGTCGATGCCGAGACGTTGAAGTTGTAGTTGTAGAGGCGGTAAAACCCGTATTGCGTCGGCAGCGTGTCGACCTTGTTCGTGACGGGGTTCCAGTCGAATTCGACTTTTTTGAAGTACCACTTTTCGTTGTATGTCGCCGACGGCGAGATGTTGATGTAGTTGAACAGGTTGAACGACGCCGAGACGGGGATGTTATGCTCGATGCCGTTCTTCATGTTGTCGAACGTCTCCTTCGAGAAGATCTTGTCTTCGGTCGTGGTCACCGAGTTGGTCATCTTGCCCGTATACTGCATCGAGATCTTTTCGTACCACCGCTCCTTGCCCATGCGTTCCTTGCGTTTGAAGGGGTAGAAACGCGAGACGTTGAAGACCACGGTCGGCAGCGTCACCGAGAGGCTCTTGTTCTGCGAGTTCTGCGAGATGGACATGTTCGCCGAGAGCGAGAAGGGTGTGCCCGCCCAGTTCTTCGAGTAGGCGATCGACGAGTTGGTCTGCGTCGAGAGGATGTCGTTGAGGTTGGTCGCCGAATATTTGCTGTAACCGCTGGTCGCGAAGTTTACCGATGCCGAGAAGGTCGACCCGGGGTTGGCCTTGGGATCCTGGGAGTGTGTCCACTGGATGCGGAAGTTGCTCTGCTTGATATAGTCCGGTTCGCCTTTTTCGCCCGTCTTGATGTTCGAGTACTGCATGTTGAAACTGCCGCTGTACTTGTAACGTTTGATGTAGCGCGATGCGGCCGATGCCTCCCACGAACCGAGCGTGTAGAACCCGCCGCGCACGGCCAGGTCGGCGTAGTCGCCCAGCGTGAAATAGTAACCCATGTCGCGCAGGAAGAACCCCTTGGTGTATTCCTCGCCATAGGTGGGCATCAGCAGACCCGATTTTGGCCCCATGTTGATCGGGAAGAAACCCTCGGGGATGCCGAGAAAGTAGATCGGCACGTCCTCCATGACGAGGTAAGCCGGCCCCGTGACGACTTTCTTGCCAGGGATGACCTTGGCTTTGGTCATCGCCAGGTAGAAGTGCGGGTGGTCGGTCTCGTCGCAGGTCGTGTATTTGCCGTTTTCGATGTTGACCGTGTTGTCGGGCATCTTCTTCACGCTCCCGCCGACCAGCCAGCCGTCGCCCTGCTGCGTTGCCACGCCCTTGATCTTGGCCTTCTTCGAGGTGAGGTTGTAGGTGATCGTATCCATCGTGTACGATGCGTCGCCCTCGGAGAATTCGGGCTTGGTGACGATCGGTTTGCCTTCGAGCGAATCGGGCTTGCCGTATGCATAGACCATCTTGTTGTCCATGTTGATCTGCATGTAGTCGGCCTTGAGGTTGCTGTTCTGATAGGTGATGTCGCCCTCGTTGTAGATATAGACCATCTTGTTGCGCACGTCGTAGACCAGCGAATCCTTGTTCTTGCCCGAGATCGGGTCGTCGAGGAACGCCCCCGGTTTCTGGGGCTTTTTCTCTTTCACCGTGTCGCGGGCGATGGTGTCCGCTCCGCGGCCTTCGAGCGAGTCGCCTTTCTGCGTGATGAGCGAATCGAGCTGCTCCTGCGGCAGGGCTTCGAATGCGGCGCGGCGGCGTGCCTGTTCCCGGGCGGCGCGTGCCTGCTCGCGGCGGTCGCGGCGGCTTTGGGTCGCAGCTTCCGGCACTTCGGCCGCGGCTTCGGAATGGATCCGGAGGGAATCGGACAGGCGTTGGCGGAGGCTGTCTTCGGCTGCCGAGGCAAGCATTCCCCGGGGTACGGACGAGCCGAACACCAACTGGGCGAAGAGGAGGAGTGCCGCCGCCGAAAACAGATATTTTACCCTGATTCTATCCAAAATCCCAATAATTTTTCGTACCTTTGCCGACATGTCGGCAAAAACGCCTGGATCGGGGCCTCGATGCACTCCCGCCGGGTTTTTTAGGCGCGACAAAGATAGGTAAAAAATTACAGAAAGCTCACATTTGACTCCATTAAATATGCGCACACGACTGTTCCTGTTATTCGCGTTTGCGGCCGTTACCGTTCTAATGAACGGTGCCACGGCCGGGAATATTGCGCACGGGGTCGAAGTTGTGGTCATCGATGCCGGACACGGCGGGAAATTCCCCGGGGCGCACTACGGCAATGTCTACGAGAAAGACCTCACGCTGAAGGTGGCGCTCAAACTCGGGAAGCTCATCGAGGAGGGGATGCCGGGCGTGAAGGTGGTCTATACCCGCAAGACGGACAAGGCGCTGGGCACCGATCTGGCAACCGACCTCCAGGCGCGTGCCGACATCGCCAACAAGGCCGGCGGCGACCTCTTCGTTTCGATCCACGTCAATGCTGCGAAATCCTCGGCGGCACGGGGTGTCGAGACGCTCATCATGGGCGAAAGCCCCAAGGAGCAGCGTTACAATGAGAACGCCCTGTTCGAGAACAACCGCGAAGACCTGATCGACATGTCGGACGAGCGGACGGCGGCCATCGTGCGGGCCTATATCCAGAACCTGCAATTCACCTACGGCGAGTACAGCATGGCGCTGGCGCGCTGTATTCAGAATAATTACCTGAAGGCTGGGCGCCATTCGCGGGGCATCAAGCCCCAGCTGCTGCGCGTGCTCTATGCCACCGACATGCCGGGCGTGCTGACCGAGATCGGTTTCATGTCCAACGCCCAGGAGATGGCCTATATGAAATCGGAAAAGGGGCAGGACGAGATCGCCCGCTCGATTTACGAAGGCGTGAGGGATTATTCGGCCTATGTGCTCGAAACGCGCCGCGCCGAAGAGGAGGCCGCAGCAGCCCCGAAGCCCGGTAAAGAGCCCGAAACGCAGGTCGTCATCGGGAAGGAGCCCGTGCGCCCTGCGAAGCAGGACAAGGCATCCGATGCGCCTGCCGCGAAGGCCGCCACCCCGGAAAAAGGGGAGCCGGAGAAGGCTGCGGGCAAGTCCGGGGCGCAGAAACCGGCCAAGGCCGGGGATGCCCCCAAACAAGCCGCCCGGCCGCTGCGTTATACCGTGCAGGTGCTGGCTAGCGCGCAGACCGTGCCGACCTCGTCCGCACGTTTCAAATCCTACCGCAACAAAGTGAAACAGTATACCGCCGAGGGGCGGTTCCGTTATAAATATTGCGTCGGCGAGTACGATACCCGTGCCGCCGCCCAGAAACGGCTGGCCGAAGTGCGCAAGGTTTTCCCCGACGCCTTCGTCGTGAGCTGCCGGGGTACGCAAATTGTGAAATAAAAACAAGCGAAATATGAAAAGGGAAGTTAAGATCGGAATATTCGCCGTGGCGATGATCGGCGTTGCCTGGGCCGGAATCCGGTTTCTGAAAGGTTTCGACATTTTCAGCCGGAACGTCGAGTATTATGCCGCCTACGACCAGATCAACGGCGTGCAGAACGCGTCGCCGATCATGATGAAGGGCGTGAAGATCGGCTCCGTGACACGGCTTTCGTTCGACCCCGCGCGCAGCGACAAGGTCGTGTTGCAGTTCACCATCAAGCGCCAGTACCGCATTCCGACCGATTCCGAGGCCAAGATCTTCAGCAACGGACTGATGGGCGCCAAGGCGATCGAAATCACCTACGGCACGGCCGACACCTACCTCCAGAAGGGCGATACGCTGCGTTCGAGCCGCGACCGCGACCTGATGGACATGGCCGGCTCCGAGCTGGATTTCTTCAAGCAGAAGGTTTCGCAGCTCACCACCGACCTTTCGCGCACGCTCGAAAACCTGAACGGCCTGATGGAAACCAATGCGGACAACATCGCCGGGACGCTCGGCAACCTGAACTCCGTGACGGGCGACATGGCCGAGATACTCTCTGCGGAGAAAAACAGCCTGAAGAGCGCGCTGGACAACCTTTCGAAATTCTCCGACATGCTCGGCGAGAATGCTGGGCGCGTGGACAGCATCATCGGCGACGTGGATCGTTTCACCTCGCAGCTCACCGAGGAGCAGTTCGCCCGCAAACTTTCGCAAGCCGTGGAGCACCTCGACGACCTCGTGGCGCGTATCGCGCAGGGCGAAGGCACGATCGGCAAGCTCATCAGCGACCCCGAACTGTACGATTCGCTCGAAAAGGCCAGCGACAACCTCGCGGCGCTGCTGGCCGATGTCAAACAATACCCCGGCCGTTACGTCCACCTCTCGCTTTTCGGGCGCAACCCCGAAAAGATGAAGGAGCGTGCCGACAAGAAGGCCGCCAAGGCTGCTGCCAAGGCTGAGCGCGATTCGCTCAGGCGGCTGCAGTAGCCGTTCAATCCGACATAAAGATGATTTATCCTGCAAACTTCGAGCAGAAGATCGGCTTCGACCGGCTTCGGGAACAGGTTGCAGCGCTTTGCACCATGCGTGCCGCCCGCGGGAAGCTCGCCGAAGAGACTTTCTCGACCTCGGCGCGCGAGATCGGGCGGAGGCTGGAACTTGCCGACCAGATGCGCCTGCTGCTCGACATGGAGCACGATTTTCCCGGCGGGGAATATCCCGACGTCGACCATGTCGTTGCCAAACTGCGTGTCGAAGGGACGTTCCTCGACGTGGGGGAGGTGGTGACCCTGCACCGGGCGCTGAGCCTCGTCGGCAGCGTCGTTGCGTTCATCCTCGCCCGCGAAGGGCAATATCCGGCGCTGTATGCCCGCAGCCGCGGCGTCGAGGCATTCCCCGGGATCGTGCAGCGGATCGACGCCATCGTCGATCGTTTCGGCAATATCCGGGACAATGCTTCGCCGGCCCTGCTGGAGATTCGGCGCGCCATCCGCGAACGCGAAGGGCAGGCCGCCAAGCGGTTGCAGGCGGTGCTCGCCGCCGCCAAAGGGGCCGGTATCGTCGATGCCGACGCCCAGATATCGATCCGCGAAGGGAAGGCCGTGATCCCGGTTGCCGCGGCCAATAAACGCAAGCTGCAGGGCTTCATCCACGACGAATCGGCCACGGGGCGTACGTTCTACGTCGAACCGGTCGAGGTCGTGGAGATCAACAACGAGCTGCGCGAACTGGAATATGCCGAGCGGCGCGAGATCGTCCGCATCCTCTCGGAGTTCACCGATTCGGTGCGCCCCGATGCCGGGCTGATCGCCGCGTCGGGCGACTACCTGGCCGAGATCGACATGCTGCGTGCCAAGGGACGCTGGGCATCGCAGAACGGCTGCGTGAAACCGATCATCTCGGACGACGACCGGCTGGTGCTGAAGAATGCCCGCCACCCGCTCCTGCAGCAAACCCTGCGGGCGCAGGGGCGCGAGGTCGTACCGCTCGACATGCAGCTCGACCGCCGCAAGCATATCCTTGTCATTTCGGGGCCCAATGCAGGTGGCAAGTCGGTCTGCCTCAAGACCACCGGCCTCGTGCAGTATATGTTCCAGTGCGGGTTCCCCGTTCCGGCATCGGAGGTTTCGGAACTGCCCGTGTTCCGTTCGATCTTCATCGACATCGGCGACGAGCAGTCGATCGACGACGACCTGTCTACCTATTCGTCGCACCTGCTCAACATGAAGAACATGCTCGCGGGGGCTTCGTCGTCGACGCTGGTGCTGATCGACGAGTTCGGGTCGGGTACCGAGCCGGTCATCGGCGGCGCCATCGCCGAGGCCATCCTCGAACGCCTGCTGACCAAAGGGTGCTACGGCGTCATCACGACCCACTATGCCAATATCAAATACTATGCGTCGAATACCGAGGGCATCGCCAATGGCGCCATGATGTTCGACGTGCAGAATATCCGCCCGCTGTTCCGCCTCGAAACGGGCAAGCCGGGCAGTTCGTTCGCCGTGGAGATCGCCCGCAAGATCGGGCTCCCGGAGGATATTATCCGCGCGGCGGGCGAGAAGGCCGGCAGCGACCATATCAACATCGAGAAGCAGCTGCGTGAGATCGCCCGCGACAAGCATTACTGGGAACAGAAGCGCGACCGCATCCGCTTGACCGACCGCAAGGTCGAGGAGTTGGAGCAGACCTATGCCGGGCAGCTGTCGAAGATCAGGGCCGAGCGGCAGGAGATACTCAAAAAGGCCAAGCTGGAGGCGCAGCAGCTGATCGCCGATGCCAACCGGCAGATCGAGAATACGATCAGGACGATCCGCGAGGCGCAGGCCGAAAAGGAGCTGACGCGCCTTGCGCGCCGCGAACTGGACGATTTCCGCGACGCGGTGACGAAGACCGATACGGCGGACAAGGATGCCGAGGTCGCCCGCGAGATCGAACGTATCGAACGCCGCCGTCAGCGGCGTGAAGAACGCAAGGCGCAGCGGGGCGAGGCGCAGGCGGCGGGGGGCGGCCCTGCCGAAACACCGCAACCCGCTGAGCTTGC
>OGQG01001985.1_pt1 | contig 13335 bp, 12 predicted proteins | sample 1553201 | NCBI WGS metagenome assembly OGQG01 (sample SAMEA2579925, study PRJEB22360) | human gut metagenome | biome: human gut; feature: human-associated habitat; material: faeces | place: Denmark | collected 2008/2010
CTTCTAATGCCTGCTGAATGTTCTTTCCTTTGACAAGCTCTGTTGCCATACTGCTGGTAGCGATAGCCGCACCGCAGCCAAAAGTCTGGAAACTGATATCGGTAATGATATTGTCTTTGACTTTAATAAAAATCTTCATGATATCGCCGCATTTGGCATTGCCTACCTCGCCGACGCCGTCGGCATCGGGCATCACACCCACATTACGGGGATTCATAAAATGATCCATTACTTTTTCACTGTATGCCATAAACTACACCTGCTTTCTTACTTGTGGTAAAGAGGCGACATCGCCCTTAATTTTTCAACGATCAACGGTAATTGCTCCAAAACATAATCGACATCGGCACTGCTGTTTTCTTCCGACAAGGTCAGACGCAGCGAACCATGCGCGATCTCATGCGGCAGTCCGATAGCCAGCAGAACATGCGACGGGTCCAGAGACCCAGAAGTGCAGGCACTGCCGCTGGAAGCCGCGATACCCATATGGTCAAGCAGCAGCAGCAGGCCTTCGCCTTCAATATATCTGATGCTGACATTTACATTATTCGGCAGTCGGTCAGTAGGATGTCCGTTTAACCTTACTTCAGGGATCTTTGCCAAAATCCCTTCGATCAATTTGTCACGCAAAGCACGTGTTTTTTCGGCATTGGCTTCCATATTTTCTTTCGAATAAGCAGCTGCCAGCCCCATACCGATGATCCCGGCCGTATTTTCAGTGCCGGCACGCAGGCCTTTTTCCTGCCCACCGCCGACAATCAGCGCCGGTACACGCACACCCTGACGGATATACACCGCGCCTACGCCCTTTGGTCCATGAAATTTATGCGCCGTCAATGTTAAAAGATCGATATTGTCGCCGGTAACATCAATAGGGATATGACCTGCCGCCTGTACTGCGTCAGTATGCAGCAGCACCTTATGTGCGCGGCAGACTGCGCCGATCTCTCTGATCGGCATTATCGTACCGATCTCATTATTGGCATACATCACCGAAACAAGGATCGTATCGTCGCGTAATGCGGCCTCTACCTGGGCCGCTGTAACCCTGCCGAATTCGTCTACCGGCAGGTAAGTGATCTCAAAGCCTTCCTTCGCCAGTTCTTCACAGGTATGCAGTACAGCGTGATGCTCGACCTGCGTAGTGATAATGTGCCGTCCCTTCTTGACATTGGCATGAGCCACGCCTTTAATAAGCATATTATCACCCTCACTGCCGCCGCCTGTAAAAATGATTTCCTTAGGTGACGCGCCGATCAGATCCGCAACCTGCTGACGGGCAGCGGCAATAGCTGTTGCCGCACGCTGTGCTGCCTTATATATACTGGAAGGGTTTCCATAATTTTCTACCATAGCCTTTGCCATAGCCTCTGCTATTTCCGGTCTGACCTTAGTCGTGGCCGCATTATCTAAATAAACTTCCCGCATTGCGATCCGTCCTTTCTTAATTCCTACTTGTTTAGTATGATTACACTTTCAGTATAGTAATTCCCAGTATTTTTGTCAAGATTATTTTGTGAATTTTTTGTGTAGGAAAAATTTTTTTGTTCAGCTATTGAATTCCTAGTAAACTAGTAGTAAAATAATGTCAAGCTTTTGAAAGGACGTGTGCTTATGAAAATCTCTACCAAAGGACGTTATGCTTTGCGGCTGATGCTTGACCTGGCTTACAATCATACCGGCAGCTTCATCCCCATTAAAAATATCTCCCAGCGGCAGGATATTTCCGACAAATATCTGGAACAGATCATTACCCAGCTGAGCCGCGCCGGACTTGTCAAAAGCGCCCGCGGCGCCCAGGGCGGCTATATGCTTGCCAAAGAGCCGCAGGAATATACTGTAGGCGAAATACTGCGGCTGCTGGAAGGCAATCTGGCCCCGGTAGCCTGCGTAGACGATAGCAAGGAAGCCTGCACCCGTGCAGACGAATGTGTAACCATGGAAGTATGGCGTGAAATAAAAGACGCCGTTAATAAAGTAGTCGATAACATCACCTTGGCTGACTTAGTGGAACAACAGCGGCAGAAATGCCGATGTTGTAAGTAAATTACCGCTTGCAGCATAATTTATTAAAGAAAGGTTTTGATATCATGACTAAAATTTACCGTAGCCTGACCGACTTGATCGGCAACACCCCGCTCTTAGAGCTGACCAACTATAACAGGAAATTTGCTCCGCAGGCGACTATCATCGCCAAGCTGGAATATTTTAACCCGGCCGGCAGCGCCAAAGACCGTATCGCCATGGCGATGATCGACGCCGCCGAAGCCCGGGGACTGCTGCAAAAAGATTCGGTCATCATCGAACCGACCAGCGGTAATACAGGTATCGGCCTGGCCAGCGTAGCCTCAGCACGCGGTTACCGCACGATCCTGACCATGCCTGAAAGCATGTCTGTTGAACGGCGCAACCTGCTGAAGGCTTATGGAGCCGAGCTGGTGCTTACACCCGGTTCTTTGGGTATGCAGGGCGCCATCGACAAAGCAGAAGAACTGGCAGCAGAAATACCCAATGCTTTTATCCCCGGTCAATTTGTTAATCCGGCCAATCCGGCCATCCATAAAGCAACCACCGGCCCCGAAATCTGGCGCGATACCGACGGCGAAGTCGACATTTTCGTTGCCGGCGTAGGCACAGGCGGTACTGTCAGCGGTGCTGGCGCTTACCTGAAAGAAAAAAATCCGCGCGTCAAGATCGTCGCCGTCGAACCCAGCGATTCTCCCCTGCTGTCCGGCGGTAAGGCCGGCCCGCACAAAATCCAGGGCATCGGCGCCAACTTTATCCCCAAAAACTTTGACCGCAGCGTTGTCGATGAAGTTATCGCTATCGACGCGGCAGATGCTTTCAGCACCAGCCGCGAGCTGGCGAAAAATGAAGGCCTGCTGGTCGGCATTTCCTCCGGTGCTGCGGCCTATGCCGCTACGCTTTTGGCGCAGCGACCCGAAAACGCCGGTAAAAAAATCGTCGTCATGCTTCCCGACACCGGTGAACGTTACCTGTCCACCCCGGGCTTTATCGGCGACTGAATCAACTTTACCCTCTCCTGACAAACAAGCGCAGAGTACACCTCTGCGCTTGTTTTATGGTACTGTTTAAACCCTTGGCGAGGTATTTTCGAGCCTAGTGTTCATACGTGCCTTTATGGTATAATTATTTTATTAAATACGCGTCAATACGCATAAACGGAAGGATTGATTTTCATGGCTGATTTAACCCGCAGTGAAGCCTGGGAGCTGCTGACAAAATATAATAAGGAGCCTTTTCACCTGCGGCACGCACTGACGGTAGAAGGCATCATGAAATACTTCGCCAAAGAACTGGGCTATGCCGACGAAGCAGACTTCTGGGCTCAGGTCGGCCTGCTGCATGATCTGGATTTTGAAGTTTATCCTGCTGAACACTGTCTCAAATCACAGGAAATCATGCGCGAACACGGACTGGACGAAAGATTGATCCGCGCTACCGCCAGCCACGGCTACGGCCTGGCGCAAAACGATATCGAACCGCAGCACCAGATGGAAAAGGTGCTGTTCGCTATCGACGAGCTTTCGGGACTGATCGGCGCCGCTGCCATTATGCGCCCTTCCAAAAGCGTTATGGACCTGGAACTGAAATCAGTCAAGAAAAAATACAAAGATAAAAAATTCGCTGCCGGCTGCTCGCGCGATGTTATTGAAAAGGGCGCTGCCAACCTGGGCTGGACCGTCGACGAGCTGATCGAAAAGACTATTCTGGCTATGCGCGAAGACGAAGCCGCTATCAACGAAGCCTGCGCTTCCTTTGATGCCTGAACGAACGAGGTTTTATAATAAATTATGAAGAAAAAAGTTTTAGTCGCCATGAGCGGCGGCGTTGACAGCTCTGCCGCAGCTATGCTCCTGCAGCAGCAGGGCTACGATGTAACCGGAGCCACGCTGCGTATGTTCTCCAACGAGGATCTGGGACTGGAGCAGGACAGTGCCTGCTGCTCACTAAGCGACGTTGAAGACGCCAAACTGGTTGCACACAAGCTGGGCATTCCCCACTATGTCTTTAATTTCAGTCCCTGCTTCAGGCGCTGCGTCATCGACCGCTTTATCAGCGAATACGAAGCCGGCCGTACGCCAAACCCCTGCGTCGACTGCAATAAACACATCAAATTCGGCGAACTGCTCGATCGCGCCCGGTTGATGGACTGTGAATATCTGGCTACCGGTCACTATGCCCGCATCATTTTCGACGCTGACAGAAACCGCTGGCTGCTGGCCCGCGGCGACGACCACGCCAAAGACCAGAGCTATATGCTTTTTAACCTGACTCAACAGCAGCTGGCGCATATCCTGCTGCCGCTGGCAGATATTACCAAACCCGAGATCCGCCGGATGAGCGAAAACCGCGGCCTGGTAACGGCTCATAAGCCGGACAGCCAGGATATCTGCTTTGTCCCCGACGGCAACTACACCGCTTTTATCGAACGCATTACCAAAAATAAACCGCGCCCCGGTAAATTCATCCACCAAAACGGTCAGGTGCTGGGAACGCACCAGGGACTGATCCACTACACTATCGGCCAGCGTAAAGGTTTGGGCATTGCTTATGAATACCCGCTTTATGTTATTGATAAAGACATTGCCAGCAACACAGTTATTTTAGGCCCTAATGATGCTTTGTTCCAGAAAGCTCTGCTTGCCGAAAACTGTAACCTGATCGCGATCGATAAGCTGGAGGCGCCCCTGCGCGTCACCGCCAAGACCCGTTACCGGCAGAAAGACGTACCGGCAGGTATCGAGCCGCTGGCGGACGGTAAGATCAAAGTTACTTTTGACGAACTGCAAAGAGCCATCACCCCAGGTCAAGCCGTAGTATTTTACGACGGCGATTACGTAGTCGGCGGCGGTATTATCGCCGCGCCGCTGAAGGAGTAAGAAACATGAAATTCTTTCTCGCTGCTATCGTCACAGCAGCACTGCTCGCTGAAATAATCCCTGTTTGGGCCGCTGACCCAGGCAACGCTAAAATCAAAAATAAGGCTCCTTCTGTCCATACAGAAGCTGATAACAGTAACGGACATCCGCCTGAAGGCATCAGCATCACGCCGCAGACACAGTCCAAGAGGCTGGCAGCAGCTACAGCGAAAGCACAGCCGAGCGCCAAAACACCGGCTGATACTGCGTCCAATGCTACCTCCTCTGCCGATGCGGATATCAAAACTCCTCCTGCTGATATGCAGCCGGAGCCAACCAAACCGGTGATCAAAAAAATCAAGCCACCGGTCCCTGAAGAAAAACCGCTGCGCGTGATCTGGCCGCAGGACTTTTATTATTATTCCTATAACGGCGATCCTTATTACAGCCTGTCGCTGCCCAAGGATTTCGGTACTGATACCCTCGCCGGACTGCCTGCTGCAGGTCCCATGCTGATGCGGGCCCAAAGCAACACTGTTTTGATGACCTTTGCCGCCACAGAAAATGATCCTGTTAAAAACCGGATCTTCAGCGAAGCGCTCAAAAACAGAAGCGAGATACCGCTGCCGCCATTAGGACCGAACGAAGAATACGAATATATCCCAGCCCCGCGTTATACTTACAATACTGACCCGGCGCCGCTGGAGCTGCCCAAGCAGATCACCAACGTCAAAATAGTGGATGCTGGCAGCGGACGGACAGCAGAAAACCTGATCGTTCAATATCTTTATCTCAGCTGTACGGCCGACGGACAGCATTGCATGGCTGTACTTACCCACAGCGAACGCAATCAGAAAGCCTTTGACGGACTGTTCGTCTTTCCCTATGCTGAAAAACAAAATTATATACCGTTAGTTACCTTCACCGCGCAGAGCCTGCGGGTGAGGAAATAAACAATAAAAGCTGATAAATAGAAGCGCTTAAACGCCTATATTTATCAGCTTTTTAATTATACTATCATCTATTTACAACAGCCCGGCCGGTATATACCAGTTTCTGGCATCTATTGGCAGCAGATCATTGGCAAAACAGATCACGCCGCCTGCACCTAATTTCAAGGCCCGTTCTCCTTCTGTCACCGGCCGCAGGATATCAAACTTCTTCGTTTCTTTCACAGGGCTTGAGCTTTTGCGGATCGCCAAAGGATGTATGCTGCCATCAACATTCAGCACAAGCTCTACCTCACGGCTGTTAAAGTCACGGTAATAACCAAGCGGCGGTATCTGTCCACAATTACTGAAGCTCTTGTAGATCTCCATTACCGCCCAGGTTTCCAAAAAGCTCGACGACATTGCCCCTGCTTCCAGGATCTCGGCATTACTCCAGCGCAGCAAATAAGCAGCCAGGCCGGTATCGGTAAAATATACCTTCGGCGCTTTCACACCATATTTTAAATTCGGATGCATGAACGGCTCCAGTAAATACACCAGCCCCGCCGCTGCCAGTACCTTCAGCCACTGCTTTGCCGTTGGCGCAGTGATCTCCGCTTCCTTGGCCAGCGCCGCATAGTTGATCATACTGCCGGTATAGCTGGCTGCCGCACATAAAAACCGGTAAAATTGCAGTTCATCATTGACCTGGGTCAGCGTCCTGACGTCACGCTGCAGAAAGGTCTGCACATAGGAAGAGTAATAGTTGTTCCAGTCCTGCTCTGAGGCATTGTTCAGCGCCGGCATACTGCCGCGCCAGATCTGCTCAAACAAATCACGCATCGGCAGTATCTCAGCTTCCTGCGCCCGTTGCAGTAAAAATTTTTCTTCCGGCACAAAAGCTCCCGCACCAAGACCGGCTACTTCGGCATGGCTGAACCCAAGCAGATGAACGATACCGATCCTGCCTGCCAGGCTTTCTGTGACGTTCTCCATCAAATCAAAAGCATGCGACCCTGTCAGCCAAAAGTCACCGTTATTGCCATGCTCGTCTACGTACATTTTAATGTACGGCAACAGCTTCGGCGCCATCTGGATCTCATCGATCAAGAGCGGCGGTTTATACCGCTGCAGAAACAGCCCCGGTTCCGTCATTGCCAAGCTGCGTACGTTGATATCGTCCATCGTCACATAAGTCCTGTTGCCTTCTGCCAGCCTGCGCAGCAAAGTCGTCTTTCCTACCTGACGCGGCCCAGTAACCAGCAGCACCTTACAACAACCGCTCAGTTTTTCAATTGTCGTCTCCAAATGGCGTTTGATATACATCGTATTTTACTTCCTTATATAAACAAATTTAGAAAAGTGAGTTTTAAATAAACTTCTTTTCCTTCTCATTCTTCTTATCTTTCTTATTAGGTGTAAAGCCTTTGCAACGGCTTTGTACTCACTATGTATAACCTTTGTTGATTACCATGTACTACTTTCCCTGACAAATTCCATTCCCAGCCTGTATCAAGCGTTTTAACACACAGCGGCTTTGTTAAAAGCTTTGTTGAAAATCGCACATTTATTTTTAATCCCTGTCGTTACTTTCTGTCCCTGTCAGCAATAGTTCAGCACTAATCAACTAGCAGCTATCTTAAAAGCAATCTGTTGTACTACATACCAACAGTGAAAATAAAATTCAAATTTTTCCTGTAAAACTACAAAAATTTCATGCCAAACTTATCCCTGGCAATATTGCGCAGATAAACCATTTCCTCTCGCTTTCGAAAAACCAGAACCCACACCGCATTAGTAACAACCAAACACAAGACCACACCAAGCACAAAGTTAATGATAGTAACCTCGGTGAATAACTTAGTATACAGCCACTTACTGACAACAGATGTCAGCAAAGTCACAGCAGCATATTTGAAATAATCATTAAAATAGTTTTTCAATTTGATATCAATACTATTCCTTAATAAAACATACGGTTCTACCCAAAAACCAGTCAATAAGGTACTGATAATGCCGCCCCAGATAACGCCGATAACGCCGTAATGAATAGTCAGATACACAGAAGCAACAAGATTTATCGTTGCTTCTGCCAGTGGTTTATAACGGTCATTCCAATATAAGCCACTAGCATCTTTAAAAGTATTCACTGCCTTACGCATATACATCAAATAAAAATTTACTATAAGCAAATCAACTATATATGTATCAAATAAAAATTCTTTACCTAACCACAATTCGATAAGTGGATTTAAAAGCACATAAAAACCACTGCTGACAATCAGCGCTTGCCATGCAACGGTAAATTCCATTACATTAAAAATTTTCACTTTCTTTTCATTAGTTTCTAAAACTATTAACTCACCAATACTGGCAGTAATAGAAGAAAAAAATTGACCAGTAAAATTATTAACCGCAGTAATAACCATATAATAATTACTGTAGAAAGCTACTGCCGTTAATCCAATAAATTTTGATAAAATCAAGTTTGATGTTGAAAAAATCGCCATCATTCCTATTTTATGAACAATAATTGCCTTAATATTTTTTATAATCGTCTCTTTTATATTACTATCTAAAATTTCTACTTTTTCATCTTGCAAATAGGGATAAAGTTTTTCTACTTTTTTACCCACGATAAAATTTTCAGCAAAAGTAGAGCACATCATTAAAATAATATATATCCAATAATTAGGGTATACAATCAAACTACTGATTTGCAATATAGCAAGAAGTATCTGACCACCACTTTGATAAATACTGTTAATATATTGCTTCTGATCAGCAATAAGCAAACTGCGTTTATACGAATAAAAATAACTGATACCTGTGTTTAGTAAAAAAATTACATAAAACCAGTGTATATAAGAGATGTTATTGCCTTTTATAAACCAATCCAACCATGGCAATAGGCAAATCCCAACAACAATAGTAATTACACCAATAGCGATATATGCCTTTTTGAATAGGAGCATCAATGATTTTATTGTCGCTACATCCTTCGTAGCCAATGGTTGATACAAACTATATACTATGGCAGGGCCTATTCCCAATTCTGCTAAAGATAATATCCCCAGCAAATTAGTAAATAAACCATTTATACCTAAATATTCTATTGGCAATAATTTAACAAAAATAAACCGCACTAGAAACTTAAAAAAATAATTCACGCCATATGCAATTACAGTATATTTAATATTTTTACTTGATTTTTCTATTCTTCCCATAAAAATCCTTGATTTCAAATAAATAATACTTTTGCTATCGATTATATAATAAATATTTTGCCATTAAACTGATACTTTTCTTTTAATGTGTCTGTTATTTCATCACTATAATACTTTGCAAATATTATTATTGCATCAATTTGCTGTATCTTATCAAAGGATGGTAGTTGAATTGGTACTGGACAGTTAACAACATATTTACCCTGTTTTTGGATATCAGAGTCAAAAATGGCTACTATTTTTCTCAAAATCTTCCCATTTATAGTAAAAATTGCTTGTGTTTTTCCTCCGCCACCCCAAACAGCTACTCTATCATATTTATTCAATATTTCGTTTATTCTATCTGCGTCTATCTCTATAGTCGAATTGAAACTTTGTTTTGAAATTTCTTTTGTTTTTCGGCAATATATTTCCAAATAATCACCATTACAACTTTCTTTTATAGCAATCACATCTAATCCGGTGTTTTCAGCTAAATAAACTAGTGAACTAATTGTATAATGATTAATGTGGTCAGAAAATATTTCATAATATCTATTTTCCACTATAGTTCTTTTACCATTTGGTACATCTAAAAAAATTATTCCATCGTCATCTAATAAATCCACCATATTTTTCAGCATATTCATTGGATTTTCTAAATGTTCGAACACTTGGCGGGATACAATTACATCAAACTTATTGGTAAATTTAATATCGTTATCAAAATATACATTTTTTACATTAAGTTTTTTTTCATTGCAAATATCATAAAATTTTTTAGATGGTTCAATCCCCAGTGTATATGAAAATACACTAGCAGCTTTTTGCAAAAAATTACCATCTCCACAACCTATTTCTAGAAAATTATCATTATTCAACGTATACTCACATATATTCTTCAACTGTTGCTCTTGTAATCTGTTCAGTTTTTCAGAAAAACTAACACTCATCAAATAATCATCATAATAAACATCGTTTACCATATTCGGAATTTGATATAGATCACAATTTGAGCAATGATATACACAGCAGCTTACTCCATTAAATCGCCTTGGTTCTTTGGATAATATAGAAATATTTTTTGCCATTTTATCAAAACGTTGATAAACATCTATTTCATATCCACAAAGCCTGCATTTCATTTTACATTTATCCTCCAAACAAATTTATTTAGTTTTTCAATAATAGAAAACTCTAACAAACTATTTAAATTCTGTTCCTAATTTTTTTATATTTGCATATTTCAATATTATAGCCCTATAATTTGCAAATTCTCCTTGGCATCTATAATTGCTCTAAAAATATAAAAATCTGATGGTGTTGTTATTTTAATGTTCTCAGCAGGACCTTCAACTGTCGAAAGTTTATAACCATAATGATGCATCAAACTTGCAGAATCAATAAAGTTAACATTATTTTCATCTAAAGCTTTTAAATGGGCCTTATAAATATCTCTCAAATAAAAACATTGTGGAGCTTTCGCAATTTCACAATTAGAACGATTCAAAATAGTTCCTACTTCATCATTTTTATTTTTTATAATTACAGTTTCTACAGCAGAAGAAATTGTGATCGCACTACCATACTTTTTAACACTCATTATATCCTTACTTATAGTCGCTTCATCGATCAATGGTCTGACACCATCATGAATTAAGACAATACTATCTTCTGGACAATATTCATAAGCGCTCTTTAAGCCTTTAAAAATTGATTCTTGTCCACTCTTCTCGCCAGATATTATTTTTTCAACTTTGCTAACATCCCATTTTTTTATTATTTTTTTACAATATGTAATGTATGAATCTAAACATACCAATATAATTTTATCTATCATAGGATGATTTGAAAAAACTTCTAAAGTATATATCAACACAGGTTTTCCATGTACATCAAGAAACTGTTTAGGTTTAGAACTAGTATTCATTCTCTGACCAGTTCCCCCTGCGAAAATAACAGCAATATTCATAAAACCACACTCTCCAAATACATTTATTTGATTATTTTTTACACTATATTAAACAATTTTATTTCATGAATTATGCTTATACGTGCTTTTTATATTTATTCTAAATTCTCTTATTTAAAATGCATTATTTCTAATATTTTCTTTGCTACCTTAATCGACGCTGTACCATTTTCGTAAAGAAAAAGTTTCTCCTTAAATTTTTTCAAATCGTTCCAATATATTTCTTCACTAAAATTTTCTATATTTTTAATAAATTCTAAGTCATTTTCAGCATAACAAAAAGGTAATTCTTCAAAATCAAATTTAAAATTCCTATCTCTTTTATATTCGCTGATATCATTAGCATAAATAAATACAGGTTTATCCAACAACATCATATCGAACATAATACCAGAATAATCCGTAATCAAAATATCTGCTGCACATAAAAGTTCCTGAGCATCTTCATAAAAACTAGTATTAATGACATACTCAGGCAAATCAACTTTTAATTCTTTAATATTAGGATGCAACCTTAAAAATATAACCCACTCCTGATCAAATTTTTTATTCAACGCTGTCTTTAATTTAGCAAAATCCATAAACTCCGCTTTAGTATTTCCTTTTCTAAAAGTAGGAGCAAATAAAACTATTTTCATGTTATTATTCAGCTTATAAAAATCATAAACTTTTTCTTTTAGTAATTTTGACTCATTTATCAACTTATCATTACGTGGCAAACCCGTTTCTTCAATTTTTCCATCGTACCAAAAATTGACTTTTATATCATCTGACAACCATTTACTACCTGATAAAAAATAGTCTATCATTTTAGAATCATGTTTTGCCGACCATACATAACTTTTAGCAAGACAAGCTTCTACTTCTTTTTCTGATCGTTTTATCCCAATACCACCATGCCATGTTTGTATATAAACTGTATCTTTTTTCTTAAATAAATTATAAAAAAAGTATTTTCTGCAATTATCGATCCAAATTTTCGCTGTCATAAATTCATAAATTGATCTTATAGAAAAAATTTTTACTGTTCTGATGCCTTTAGGAAATTTATATTCTCTTTTATTAGAAACAAGCCAAACAATATCTAAACTTTTCTTCATTTTCAATAATTCTTCAACTATATATTTAGGATTGTCTCCATAACCATTACCATAAAAATTACAAACAACTATTTTTCTATTATTTATCTTGAATGGGAAAAAGAGTATATGAAAAAATAAAAAAAAGATATAAGCACTTAATATAGTGATACACTTAAAAAGCAAATTAGACTTAATTAGCTCTTTATTCATTTTTTAGCCTACTTTCATCATTTCTAATTCATAAATACTTTTTCAATCGTTTACACAAAATATAACTTAATCCTTTAAAACATAATAATTTATTTCTTTCTAATAATCTGTTTACGAAAAATTTTATGTTCTTTTTTCTAATCAGTGAAATACCTAATAGTACGATTTCCCAATTTATCTTTTGATTTTTATCCAATTTTTCAAACAATCTATTATAGGCATTGAAAATAGAATTATAAACCATATCTATTCTTTTATCTTTTGAAACACAGCCTTTACTTACGTTGTCATTACCTTCCAAGTGATAAATATAGGCAATTCCATCTATCATCTTATATTTAGGGTTTAAAAGAAATAATTCTCTCCAAAATAAAATTGCCTCTCCCCATTTTTCATCAGTATTCAATCCACCAGCTTTTAAATAAAGCGACTTTTTTACTACATACGGTGGCTTTCCTGGATAATTCAAAGGATAATTTAATATATAGTCCTTCATCGATTTGACTTTTGACATAGTTTCCACAGTTTGTCCGTTCGGGAAAATTTTTATTATATTGCTGTAAGAAACTATATCAAACCCATCCATTAGTGTTTTAGCAATATTTTCCAAAATACTATCATCAGGATATAATTCATCATCACTATCCAAAGTAAAGATATATGGATAGCTACACTGCATCACACCATAATTCTTAGCATTTCCAGCACCCGAATTTTCGATATAGAAATATTTTATTTTTTCATTATTTAGATTTTCAATTATCTGTTTTGTGTTATCTTTAGAACCATCATCTACTATAACAATTTCATACGCATCAAATTTCTGGTTTAAAATAATATATATAGCTCTCAAAATAGTCTTTTCCCTATTGTAAGTAGCAATGACGATACTTATCATCCTATCCCACTCTCTTTTTATTGTTTTATAAATCTTTCCCGCAAACAAATTTTATAAATTTTGCTTTTTATATGTTTAGGAACTAAAGCAATAATAAATTTAGAAAAGCTAAGATAATAAAATTCTATTAAAGATAAAAATTTAATTTTATATAA
>OGQG01001988.1_pt1 | contig 13297 bp, 13 predicted proteins | sample 1553201 | NCBI WGS metagenome assembly OGQG01 (sample SAMEA2579925, study PRJEB22360) | human gut metagenome | biome: human gut; feature: human-associated habitat; material: faeces | place: Denmark | collected 2008/2010
AAGCTTGTTGCTCGCCGCCTGCAGAGGCGGGAGTCATCTCCCATCTGATATATATTTTCGATCCAGTGTAAAGCCTCTTCCACGCACTTCATTGATCTGCGTTACGGAAAGAAATGCTTTTTTATCGACTTCCTGCACCATATCGGTCACAGTATGCAGCTTTCTGGATGAGATCACACAACAGACTGCCATCTCATCTTTTTGCAGGTAGCCAGTCTCAATATGATACATTGTGGCACCAAGATCCAGTTTCTGAAGAAGCATATCGCGAATTTCCTGATAATGCCTAGATATGATCATAACCTGTACTTTTTTCTGTCCTGCCAAAGAGACATATCCGAGTACAATGGAACTTAAGATTACGATCAGGATTCCATACAGAACCTGTTCTTTTGTCGATATAATAACCTGTAACAGAAGCACTGTGAAATCGAAAAGATACATAGAAACCGCCACCGGAATCCCCAATTTTTTATTCAGGATCAGCGGCGGGATATCCAGCCCTCCGGTCGATGCTCCGAACCGGATGACGATACCGACACCAAGACCGACCATAATGCCGGCATAGATAGCTGAAAGCAAAATGTCATTTGTCATCGTTGCGATCCACTGCTGTTGTGTAAAAAAAGAAAGGAACATTGGATACACAATAGTACTCACGATGGTCGTCAGTGCAAATTTTTTGCCGAGTACAAACGCCCCGACCGCAAACAAAATAATGTTATAAACAGCTACTGCCACCGAGAGATCCACCCCGAATACTCTGCTCGTAACAAGTCCAAGACCAGTCGCTCCTCCGGTGATCATGCCGTGCGGCAATACAAAAGCTGCAATTCCAAATGCCAGGATCGCATTTCCAAGCAAAATACCGCACAATTCCAAAATCTGATACCCCAATTTCTTATTCATGCGCCTTCTCCTTTTCCTTAGTTTTTCCGGATAATCTGTTCTTATTCTACCCTGTCCGGCAATGCAGTGCAAGCCGCCGCATCATAGCAGTAACGCAATATCAGGATGACGCCGGGAAAAGATGTGGGACACACAAAACATGGACATCACCTGAAAACGGGAAAAAGCAGACTCCAGAACGGAATCTGCTTTTATCTTGCCAAATATAAATTGAAACCTTAAATCATTTCTAACTATAAGACGATAAACGATTAGTTGTTGATCAGTTTGTCTTCGCCATTCCAGCTGTACAGTTTTCTGATCTCTGCACCGACTTTTTCTGAAGGATGCTCGGAAGCCAGTTTTCTCATCGCTTTGAAGTGTACCTGACGTCCTGCCTGTGACATATCCAGAAGGAATTCTTTTGCGAAAGTACCATCCTGGATGTCTTTCAGAACCTGTTTCATAGCTTTCTTTGTGTCTTCTGTTACGATCTTAGGACCTGTGATATAATCGCCATACTCAGCTGTGTTGGAGATAGAATATCTCATTCCTGCAAAACCACTCTGGTAGATCAGGTCTACGATCAGTTTCATCTCATGGATACATTCGAAGTATGCATTTCTCGGATCATATCCAGCTTCACACAGTGTCTCGAATCCTGCCTGCATCAGTGCACATACACCACCGCAGAGAACTGCCTGCTCACCAAAGAGGTCTGTCTCTGTTTCTGTACGGTAAGTTGTCTCCAGCAGACCTGCTCTTGCTCCACCGATTCCAAGACCATAAGCCAGTGCTTTGTCCCATGCTTTTCCGGTGTAATCCTGCTCTACAGCAATCAGACATGGTGTTCCTTTTCCTGCCTGGTACTCGCTTCTTACAGTATGTCCAGGAGCTTTTGGAGCGATCATAGTTACATCAACATATGCCGGCGGTTTGATGCATCCGAAATGAATGTTGAAACCATGTGCGAACATCAGCATATCGCCTTCATTCAGGTTTGGTTCAATGTCTTTTTTGTACATATCTGCCTGCAGCTCATCGTTGATCAGAATCATAATGATGTCTGCCTGTTTTGCAGCTTCTGCTGCTGTATATACTTTTAATCCCTGAGCTTCTGCTTTTGCCCAGGACTTGCTGCCTTCATACAGACCAACAATAACATCACATCCAGAATCTTTCAGATTCAGTGCATGTGCATGTCCCTGGCTGCCGTAACCAATAATTGCAATCTTGTGTCCTTCCAGTGCGGAAAGGTTACAATCTTCCTGATAAAAAATTCTTGGTTCCATTTTATGTTCCTCCATTATGTATATATTTGTTAAAGGTATAATTAATGCCTCTAGCTTTCTTCTTTACAGGTAACGGACATCCTCCGCTCCTCTTGATAAACCTGTCATGCCTGTCCTTGCCAGCTCTAATATCTCGTAATCACCAAGAAGTTTGAAAAATGCTTCAATCTTGGACTCTGTACCGGTAAGTTCAATGATCAGAGAATCAACTCCCACGTCAATAATTTTGGCACGGAAAATATTTGCAATGGACATTACATCCTGCCTGTTTTCACGGCCAACTCTTACTTTTACAAGCACCAGTTCTCTTGTCACGCTTTCGCCTTCTGCCAGCTGTTTGATATCAACAACATCAACCAGCTTTGCCAGCTGCTTTGTGATCTGATCCAAAATCTGCTGATCGCCGTTTACGACAACAGTCATACGTGAGTATCTTGGATCCGCTGTCTCGCCAACGGTCAGACTGTCGATATTGTAACCACGGCGGCTGAACAGCCCTGCTACTCGACTCAGTACACCGGAGGTATTGTCAACCAATAAGGATAATACTCTTTTCTTCATTGGGATTTCCTGCTTTCTTTCAAAACTGCCTCTGTTCTCTTGAGGCTTATTGTATTTTACCAACAAATATTTACTTTGTCAATGTAAAGTGTCACTAAAATATAACGATAAATCCTTTTACTCCCATAATATTTTAGTTTTTTTCGTTTCCTGCTACATTTTTATAGCAGTTATAACAGTACTCTATGATGTCCTTTCTGCGGATGATACCGATAAAGATCTTTTTATCGTCGATCACCGGGACAAAGTTCTGATTCATGGAAGTTAAGATCAGATCTTCGATCTCACAGTCGATATTGACCGGTTCATTGTACCATCTGCGTTCCACCTGCGAAAGGGGAATCTCTTCTGTCATATGAAGATCCACAATTTTATGGTCTTTGATATACCAGAGCAGATCTCCTTCCGTCAGCGTTCCCACATAACAGCCATTGCGGTCGATCACAGGTACTGCACTGTAACGGTAGTGTTCCATTTTTTCAAGTGCCTGACGAAGAGAGTAATCATCATACAGATACGCCACTTCACTTTTTGGTGTCAAAGAAAACAATACATTCATAGTTTACTTTTATCTCCGCTTTTCTGACATTGCCGTCTCCCGGCAAATGTCGTTTCTTTTGTTTTTCTGTGCCGCACATCCGGTTTGGACGGACTGCTTTTGGCATTTGCCGGCTCAAAAATCATATCCCAGATTGGAAAGTACCTTTCCCGGCTGATCGTAGATCACTATATCTGCTTTGCAGTCCGTGTAGTGTTCCTTTTCATGGATCACAACGATCTGCTCACCTTCAAAAAATTTGACATAATTTGAGTACACATCCGAAGATAATTTTGTTCCGAGCAAAAGAAGCACTTCTGCTTTTTCGACTTCTGTCGCTGCCAGTGATGTCAGATGGCTGTCCAGCTGTTCTCCGTAAAGAGTCACACCGGGACGTACCACATTATTACAGTTCCGGCATCGCGGTGTCTTTTTGGAATCCCGGATATATTCCATCGGATATTCCTGTCCGCATTTCGGACAGCGGTTCTGATAGATGCTCCCCCGCAAACTGAGCACATTGTTGCATCCTGCACGTTTCTCCAGATCAAAAATATTATCGCTTAAAATACACTGGATCTTTCCTGCATCTTCCAGTTTTTTCAGTGCATAACAAGATTCGGAAGGCTTCCAGTCCTTTTCGAGAACTTCTGCCCTGTAAAATTCAAAAAAGGAATCCGGTCTTGTCATGTAATAGGCACTTGCGAAAATATCTTCCGGTGATCTTCCGTACTTCTGCTCAATCTCATAAGCGTAATCCTGGTTTTGGAAAGTCCTGCATCCCGTCTCTGCGAGAATGCCGGAACCACACAATGCCACGGTATAATGGCTGTCATCTAATACTTTTTTCAAATACTCATACTTTTCTCCCATAAGCCACATCCTCCTTGGAATAAGCATACCAAAAAAAGTAAGAGTATGCAATCCCTTAGTGAATGATCATTGCATTTTTTCCGAGTTCCTCGTAATATTTTGCAAATGTTTCTGCATCGCGTTCTACCAGTCCGTCCAGCGGATCCTGAATCAGAACCGTACCGTTTTCTTTATCAAAACCACACATCACCATACAGTGTTCGTTGCGGAACCAGCGATAGGTTTTTCCCTCAAACTCGCATACTTCATCCGTCGGAACCGGTTTTTCCAGATACATGGTATTCCAGATTATGATCGGTATCCCTGCCGCCACATAATTATAAAGATCTTCAAAGTCAGTATCTGAAATATCAAAGCCTCTTTTTTCACTTTCCTGTGCTTCCAGGAAATTATTTGCAGTCTTGACAAGTCCCGGTGCAAAAATACCTGCCCCGTCTTCCGTATGTGGATTTCCGATATAACCCATCGCAAAATTCCGGTCTGCAAAAACAAGATAATCATCTGCTATGGTTGTTTTCTCCAAATCAAATCCGAGATATTTGAGAACCATTGTCAGTGCCACAGATTCACACCCGGTCGGAAGTTCCGGATTCTGGAGAATATTTTCCATCTCAATTTCTTCTGAAGTCTTGTCTGTTTTTTCCAGGACAGGAAGTTCTCCTTCCGGAGTGGCATCCTCTGTTTTATCTTCTTCCGTTTCAGATTCTGTCTCCGTTTCCGGACGTTCTGTTTCCAAGCTGCCCTGCTCGACCACTTCCACGGCTTCCGTTTCCGGCTCTGTCTCTTTTTTCTTTTTTGTTTCTGTTTCAGACGTTTCGCTCTGTCGGTCATCTGCATTTGTTTCAATATAAGCAAGCGGCTTTTTATGCAGCTCTTCACATCCTGTCATCAACACGGAGATTGTAAGCAACATGATGATACTGATTCTTTTCTTCATATTTACCTTTGAATATCCTTTCATTCATTTACAGATGTACAACGATTTCTGTTCCTTCTTCCATTTTGCTGTGGATTTCAATGTAACCGCCATAATATTCCACCACATGTTTGACAATGGACAGTCCAAGACCTGTTCCGCCCGTCTGTTTTGAATGACTTTTATCCACACGGAAAAACCGTTCAAAAATCCGGCTCTGATATTTCATCGGCACACCGATCCCGGTATCCTTCACACTGATACACGGATGTCCTTTCTTTTCGCTGACCGTAACCCACAGTTTTCCGTTTGGCTTGTTGTATTTGATTCCATTTTCGATCAGATTATAAAACAGATCATTCATCAGCTGCCTGGACGCGAGATACAAAACAGCATCTCCGGAAAGTTCAACCGTAACGTTCCGGCTCTGTGCCATCGGTTCCAGGCGGTCACAGACCTCTTTTGCAAAAGACAGCAGATCTATATTCTCTTTTCCATAATATACTTCCTTGTCATCCAGCTGACTGACTTTGATAATATCATTTACAAGCGTCAGCAGTCTCTCGGATTCCCTGTGTATTTTGGCGGCAAACTCCGGCACATCTTCCGGTGCAACCAGATGATTCTCCATCAGCTCGGCAAAACCAGAGATGGAAGTCAGCGGTGTCTTCAGTTCATGTGAAACATTTGCCGAAAATTCTTTTCGCATCCGCTCTGTCCGCTCCCGTTCAGTAATATCCAGGACCAGAATGATAATTCCCTGAATTTTTTGATTTTCCAGGATTGGATTTCCAAAATACTGAACTTTTTTATGATCCAGTTCCTGCATGGCAGTATGAACATTTCCTTTCAGTGCAGATTCTACTACCTCCTGCATCGGAATGCTGTCACAGAATCCGGAAATAGTCTGCCCGATAAATTTGCTTCCGGATACTTCAAACAGATCCTGGCAGCTCTGGTTCATATACTGAATCTTGCGGTCTGCATCCAGCATAATGAGCCCTTCATTCATATTTTCCGTAATTGCAGTTAATTTATACTCCTGTTCTTTCATATTTTGCATCTGCGTCTGGATTTTTCGATTCTGAAAACCAAGCCGTTTCTGCAAAACGCCAAGCTCCGGAAATACAACCTTCTCCATCGGATTTTCCAGATCAATGCCGTTGATCGCTTCTACGATATTTCTGGTAAGGAAATGGGCGATCAGAAATGTGATAAATATGACAAACAGTGCGATTCCGGTAAGTGCCGGAAGTACCTGTACAAACCCGCTCCAGATACTCAGTCCCTCACTTGAAAGACGCAGATATCTGCCGTCGGAAAGTTTTCGTGCATAATAATAAGTCTCCGACTGGATCGTACTGGAAATACGGCTGCTGGAACCTTCACCGTTCTTGCTGGCTTTTAAGATTTCCGGCCGTTTTGCATGATTTTCCATGCCCGATACATCTTTGACTTTATTGTCATACAACACCATACCATTTTCAGCGATCAGGGTGATGCGAAAGTCTGTCTTTCCGGCTGCCGCCTGAAAACCGACATCTGCATCTCCTTGCTTTTCCAGAAGTGCAGAAATGAATTCTGCCTCTTCCCGCATCCCTTCCTCTTTCTGATCATGAATCGTTTGATTATAAGAAAATACAAAAACAAACGATACAATCAGTATCGTTGTAAGTGCAACCCAGAAATAGTTTCGATAGATCCGTTGTTTCATCGCTTAATCCTCTATTTTATAACCGATTCCGCGTATTGTCTTTATAAAATCTCCGCATGTCCCAAGTTTCTGTCGCAGGGAACCAATATGTACGTCTACGGTGCGGCTCTCTCCCTCATACTCATAATTCCATATGGTGTTAAGGATCTTATCACGAGAGAGCACCAGTCCTCGGTTTTTCATAAGATAAGACAAAAGTTCAAACTCTTTGAACGTAAGACTGACCTCCTGTCCGCGGGCGTAAACCTCATGCTTCTGTTCATCCAGAACCAGCTCTCCGATCTTTAAGACTTCTCCCGCACTTCCTTTGCTCCGATCACTTCTGCGGATCACCGCCTTTACTCTGGAGATCAGTTCCATAACTCCAAACGGTTTTGTGATATAATCATCCGCACCGGAATCCAGACCCAGTACTTTATCGTATTCCGAAGATTTTGCTGTCATCATAATGACCGGGATATTCTCCGTATCCGGTCTGCTTTTCAGTTTTTTCAGAATGCTGACTCCATCCTCATCCGGAAGCATAATATCCAGCAGAATCAGATCCGGCTGCTGTTCTTTCATTCTTTTATAAAAAGAAGCAGCATTTTCAAATCCCATCACCTGAAATTCTGCGGTTTTCAGTGCGTACAGCACCAACTCCCTTATACTTGTATCGTCTTCCACGTAATAGATCCATTTTCCCATGACTGCTCCTTTATATTCCTTTTTATTGTTCTGACATCACATAGCCTGCCAGATTGTAGGCATGGTCAGAGATACGCTCCAGATTGCTGATAATATCCAGAAATGCCACTCCGCTTGTCGGATTGCACAACTGTCTGGAAAGGCGTTCAATATGCTTCTCCCTCAGCTCTTCTTCCAGATTATCGACCATATCCTCATATTTTACAACTTTATTTGCATCATCCATGCTGACCTTTTCTCTGGCCGATATGGAAAATACAAAAGATTTTTCAACCAGATCCATGATCTCTGCCAGATCACATCTGCCTTCTTCGGAAAAAGTGATCGGTTCGCCATCCTCTTTGACATCCATCAGCTCCACAATGTTTTCCACATGATCGCCGACACGCTCGATGTCACTGACCGAATAAAACAGATCGTTGACAACCATGTGCTGGTCTTCATTCAAAGAAAGATTGCTGATCTTAACCAGGTACTCTGTGATCAGTTTTTCCATCTTATTGATGACTTTTTCCGTACGGTAAACCTGCTCGATTTTTTCTTTGTCATAATTCATAACGGCTTCAAAGGCACGTTCCATATTTTCGTTTGCAATGTGCCCCATGTGTACAACTTCCAGAATCGCATTCTCAACGGCAAAAGACGGTGTCTCCAGGATACGGTCATCCAGATGACGCAGTGTGATCGCATCGTCACTCTGCTCTGCCTGTTCCTGTTCATCGCCGCCTTTGACCAGAAGACCGGATAATGCAACCAGTTTCCCCCTCAGCGGTGTCATAAGAACCGTACAGACAAGGTTAAAGATCGTATGGAATACCGAGATACCGACACTGTCGATCCCCATTGTCCCGAAAGCCGGGCGGAACTGAAACAGGACAAACAATCCGCTGCCCCAGACCAGTGCACCGAGTACATTGAACGTGAGATGGATCACAGCTGATCTTTTTGCATTGCGTGACTCGCCAAGGCTGGACAAAAGTGCCGTACAGCAGGAACCGATGTTCGACCCAAGACTGATATACATGGCAGAACTTGCAGTCACAACACCACCTGCCGCTGCAAGTGTCTGAAGGACCGATGAACTCTGCATGATCGCCGTAACGATCACACCGATCAGGATACCAAGGATCGGATTGCTGCCAAAGAGCTCAAATGCCCTGGTAAAGATTGGAAGATGCAGGTAATCTCCCGCAGCATCTCCCATAAAATCCAGACCGATAAACAAAAGGCCAAGTCCTACCAGGATCTCACCGACCGTCTGCTTTTTCGCCTTTTTGCTGAACATGATCAGAAAGGCTCCGATCCCGACCAGAAGTGGTGCATACAGAGAAGGGGAAAATGCCTTGAAAGCATCTCCCAGCTGTCCAAGTGATACGATCCACGCCGTAATACAGGTACCAATGTTTGCTCCCATAATGACGCCAACGGCCTGTGTCAGTGTCATGATGCCCGCATTGACAAATCCGACCACCATAACCGTTGTGGCACCGCTGCTCTGGATGATCGCCGTGACAAGTGCCCCGACCACAACTGCCATAAAGTGATTACTCGTCAGAATCCCGAGCAGCTCTTTCATTTTATTGCCGGCTGTTTTCTGAATGCCTCCGGACATACTGTGCATACCGTAGAGGAACATACCAAGGCCTCCGGCAAACATGAAAAGATTCCCAACGTCTGTGATCGTCATATATTTTCCCTCCACTCCAGATCACCTTTTTGCAGACCGATGACCAGAGATTCTGCTGTTGCGATATTGGTAGCAATCGGTATGTTATAAATATCACATGCTTTTGAAATCATTTCAATATTCGGCTCTCTCGAATTGGTAAATAATGGACTGTAGAAAAAAATCACCATATCCAATCCGTTTCGTTCGATCATTTCTACAAACTGTTTATCTCCGCCCACGCTTCCTGCCAGGAATTTGTGGACATGAAGGTTCGTTGCCTCCTCTATACGCCTTCCTGTGATCCCGGTCGCATACAACTCATGTTTTTCCAGGATACGTTTGTAGGCAACGCAAAAATCCTCGATCAGATTTTTCTTTGCATTGTGTGCAATTAATCCTATGTTCATTCTCTATCTACCTCAGATCATTATAGAGTTCTGCTGACTGTATTTTCGCAGACTATGGTCATTATAGCACAGACTCCTGCAAAAAAGAAAGTATTTTGTCACCATATTATTAATTTTAAAAAAAGCAGGCAAGAGAAGTTTTCTCTCACCCGCTTTTGTCATTTTTCAATCCAAAACTTCAGAAGTTCCCGATCAGTACTGTGCACTGCCGTTTCCGTTCATGCCGCTTCCGGCTCCTCCGGACATCTGTCGCTCCTGTGCTTCGATCATTTTTTTGACCATATAGCCACCTACGGATCCGTTCTGTTTTGATGTCAGGTTACCATTGTAACCATCCGTCAGAGGAACGCCAAGTTCGCTTGCTACTTCCATTTTGAACCTGTCAAGAGCACCTTTTGCTTCCGGTACTGCCGCCACATTAGATGAACGATTTGCCATAATTACATGCCTCCTTTGAAATGTTTTGTTTTCCTTTTCTTTTTCAGATGTGCAATTTTCTATTGCGATCCTAGTATGTGGATTTCATCCGGTTTTAAACTGGAAAGTGTTTCAAAGTATAGCATCTTATGACAATTTGATCTTAAAGCTCGATTTTGTAGCTGTCGTTTCCTTCGTCATTGATCGTATAGTATGCACAGCTATTTTCCGGCTGCAGGAATACTTTGATCGTCTTGATATCTTTGATTTTATTTTTCTGAACTTTTGTCCAGTTTTCTTTTACTTTTTTCTTGATTTCTTCCTGTGTGATCTGCTTGCCGGCAAATTCCAGAACGAACTCTTCTTTTACTGCTGCTTTTCTTCCCAGAGTCTTCTTCGGTTCTGCTTTTTCAGCTGTTTCAGCTTTGGCAGCCTTTGCAGCTTTTGTTGTTTCTTTTACTTCTGCAACTTTTTCTTTTACAGCTTCTTTTACTTCTGCTGCTTTTTCTGCAACTTTTTCTACTGCTGTAACTTTTTCTGCTGTTTCTTCAGCAACAGTTGTCTTTACTTCTTTCTTTGCTGCTTCTTTGTTTACAGCAGCTGCTGCATTTTTCTTTGCCTGTCTACGGTTTGCCATAATAGTTTCCTCCTCATAAAAAAACATTCTAAACTCTCTTGTTTTTAATGCTTCTTAAGCAATCGGCTTAATCATATACCATTTTTTACAAATTATCAACTATAAATTCAAATTGCACAGATCCTTGTACATATATTTTTCGAGATTTTGTCTTAAAATGGCGTAATCTTTCCCTTCCGGATAGGATGGATCCTGCAGGGTGTCGTTTGCTGCATCGTTTGCTTCCTGTAAGATCGCGGCATCCTGAAAAACATCTCCGATGCGAAATGCAAGCTCTCCGCTCTGACGAATTCCAAAGAGATCTCCCGGCCCTCTCAGACGCAGATCTTCGTTCGCAATATAAAAACCGTCGTTGGATTTGTTCAAAATTTCCAGACGCTTTTTTGTCTTTTCTCCGTCTTTCCCATAACACAGGATACAGTAAGACTGTGCATCTCCTCTTCCGACACGCCCGCGAAGCTGATGCAGCTGTGCAAGACCGAAACGCTCCGCATTTTCGATCATCATAACGCTGGCGTTCGGTACATTCACACCAACTTCGATCACCGTCGTGGAAACAAGAACCTGGATTTCATTTTTCACAAAAGCTTCCATGATCTCGTTCTTCTTGGCCGGTTTCATCTTGCCATGGAGATACGAAACCGTAATATCCTGTGGCAGTGTACTTCTCAGTTTTTCTGTATAAGAAATCACATCTTCTGCTTCGATCTGCTCGCTCTCCTCCACCATCGGACAGATGATATACGCCTGATGCCCCATCTTTACCTGTTTTTCTATAAAACGATATGCTTTCGGACGGTAAGAGGTGTCAACCACACAGTTTTTGACCGGCAGACGGTTTGCCGGAAGTTCATTCACAACCGAAATATCAAGATCTCCATACAGGATCACGGCCAGTGTCCTTGGGATCGGAGTTGCACTCATAACCATCACATGCGGCATATCTCCTTTTTCCGACAGAGACTCTCTTTGCCGCACACCGAAACGGTGCTGCTCATCGGTAATCACAAGTGCCAGATTTTTATATTGGATCTTTTCCTGAAAGACCGCATGCGTCCCGATGATGATCTGTGATTCTCCGGAGACAATTCTGCCGCAGGCTTCCCGTTTTTGTTTCGCTGTCATGGAACCAGTAAGCAGTTCTGCATAGAAAGGCAGTTTCTGTTCGCAGATCTGCTTCTGGATAGCCTCCATATGCTGCACTGCAAGCACCTCGGTCGGAACCATCAGGCATCCCTGCCAGCCATTTCCCGCTGCAAGAAATAGGGCAAGAAAGGCAAGGATCGTCTTTCCAGATCCTACATCTCCCTGTATCAGGCGTGACATCAGATAATCACCTGTCATATCACGCTCGATCTCCTGCCAGACCTTTTTTTGTGCCCCGGTAAGTGAAAAAGATAAGTTTGCAATAATCTGATCTGTCAGAGGAATTTTCTGTATCTGAAATCTCTGCGGATTTCGTTCATTTACCTGCTTCAGCTGCCGCAGTGCAAGGATAAACAGATAAAATTCATCAAATACCAGTCTTCTTCTCGCCAGAAGCATCTGTTCCCGATTCTCCGGAAAATGAATCTGTTCAAGTGCAAAATGATATTCTGCGAGATGATACTTGCTGCGGATAGCAGGCGGCAGTGTCTCTTTGAAAAAGGGCAGACTTTCAAGTGCCTGCCGCACTGCTTTCTCGATGGTCTTTGCAGAGAGTCCTTCCGTCAGAGGATACACCGGTTTTAAATGCTGCCGCATCCTGTGATATTCCTCGAAAGAAAAAACAGCTGGCTGCTCCAATACCAACTGTCTGTTTTTCTTTGCTGCTTTGCCCCACAGCACATAAGGCACACCGGCTCTTACGGTGCTGCGAAGATAAGGCATATTATACCAGGTGATGCGTATTTTCTGTGCATCACTTTCGAACACGCCGGATACAATCTGCATGTTTTTTACACGCTTCACTGCCAGCGGTCCCTGAAACTGACCATACAGAGCAGCCGTCATGCCGTCTGTTACGGCATCCGGCTTCTGTATTTCCCCGTACGTTTCATACGTTCTCGGATAGTAGGAAAGCAGTTCTCCGACATTCGTTACGCCCACTTTTGCAAACAGCTTTTCTGTCTTTTCACCAATTCCTTTTAGCTCTGTAAGCGGTGATAATGTATTCATAATTACTCCACAGAAACAACATAATAATAGATCGGCTGACCTCCGGCATAGACTTCCACATCACAGGAAGGATATTTTTCCGTCAGTGCCTGTTCCAGTTTTTCTGCATCTTCGGCTTTTGTATCCTCTCCGTAATATACCGTGATCAGTTCTGCATCATCGGCATCCATCAGGGCAATCGTTTCCAGTGTAACATCCTGAATCTCTTTTCCGACCGCAAGGATTTCATGATCGCCGATTCCCATGATATCACCCTCATGGATCTCCTTGTCATCAATGTGCGTGTCACGCACTGCATAAGTGATCTGTCCGGTTTTTACATTTTTGATCTCTTCAGACATTGCCTCCGTATTTTCTTCCACAGAAGCCTCGGCACTGTAAGTGACAACGGCTGTGATTCCCTGCGGAACGGTTTTGGTCGGAATCACGATCACTTCTTTGTCTTTGGTCAGAAGTTTTGCCTGATTTGCTGCCAGAATAATGTTTTTATTATTCGGAAGAATGTAAATATAGTCTGCATTTACATGATCGATCGCTGTCA
>OGQG01001991.1_pt1 | contig 13287 bp, 6 predicted proteins | sample 1553201 | NCBI WGS metagenome assembly OGQG01 (sample SAMEA2579925, study PRJEB22360) | human gut metagenome | biome: human gut; feature: human-associated habitat; material: faeces | place: Denmark | collected 2008/2010
AGAAGACAGAATATGCAGCCTACAAAGAAGAACAGGAAAAAAAGGCACTGGAACAGGCAAAAGAGGAATTAAGTGGCGTAGATACTCCGGATGAAGAAGAGAGTATTCAGCCGGAAGAAATTCATGCAGAAAACTATGTGATTACCTCAGATGAACTGGGAATAGGAACCCCAAAAGAAAAGTTCCGTTGGAATGTGGAAGCAATTCAGACATTGCAAAAAATAGAAGCAGAGGAACGAATGGCTACCGCAGAGGAACAGGAAACTTTGGCACGATATGTTGGATGGGGCGGACTTGCAGATGCCTTTGATGAAACGAAAAGTGCATGGGCAAATGAGTATCAGGAGTTAAAAAGTCTTTTGTCGGATGAAGAATATGTTTCAGCGAGAGAAAGTACCTTAAATGCTTATTATACAAGTCCTACGATTATTCGGGGAATTTATCACACGCTTGAAAAAATGGGATTTGCCAAAGGAAATATCTTGGAGCCGTCTATGGGCATCGGTAACTTCTTTGGTATGTTACCGGAGACGATGAGAGACAGCAAACTTTACGGTGCGGAACTGGATTCTTTGACTGGACGTATGGCAAAGTAGTTATATCCGAAAGCCAATATCACGGTAGATGGATTTGAGAAAACCGGTTATCCCAATGATTTTTTTGATGTGGTGATTGGGAACGTACCATTTGGACAGTATAAGGTGCCGGATAAAAAATATGATAAGCAAAACTTTGGAGGAACAGGGTTCCTTATCCATGATTACTTTTTTGCGAAAGCCATCGATCAGGTGCGGCCGGGCGGTATCATTGCGTTTATCACCAGCAAAGGTACGATGGATAAGGAAAATCCGAAAGTCCGTAAGTATATTGCACAACGGGCAGAATTGTTAGGAGCAGTAAGACTTCCCAATACGGCATTTAAGGAAAATGCCGGAACAGAAGTGACGTCGGATATTATTTTTCTGAAAAAAAGAGACCGTGTCATTGATATTGAGCCGGATTGGGTTCATTTGTCAGAAGATGATAATGGAGTTGTCATGAATCATTATTTTACTGAAAACCCGGACATGATTGTTGGTTCGATGGAAATGGTCAGTGGTCCTTATGGTATGGAAAGTACTTGTGTGGCAGATACCTCTTTGCCATTTGAGGAGCAGTTGGAGGCTGCCTTTAGTCAGATATCCGGTGAGTATGAAGAAATTGAGTTGGAATTATCGGAAGAAAGTACGATGGATGAAGTGATTCCTGCCATTCCGGAAGTAAAGAATTTCAGTTACACCTTGGTAGATGAGAAATTATATTATCGTGAGAACTCCGTTATGAAACCGGTGGAAGCCTCCGAGGGAATGATTCGTCGAATCCATGGGATGGTTGCCATACGGGACTGCACCCAGGAACTGATACGGCTCCAGTTGGAAGAATATCCGGAGGAAGATATTAAGGCAGAGCAGAAACAGTTAAATGATTTGTATGATGATTTTGTAAAAGAGAATGGCAGAATTGTTTCCAAAACGAATAAACGGGCATTTCATCAGGACAGCAGTTATTGTCTTTTGTGTTCGTTGGAGAAACTGGATGAGGAAGGCAACTTCCTCGGAAAAGCCGATATGTTTTCCAAGCGAACCATCAAGAAAACGGAAGTGGTTACCAGTGTTGATACAGCCAGTGAAGCGTTGGCGGTGTCCCTGTCGGAAAAGGCAGCGATTGATTTTGCTTATATGTCAGAACTCACAGATAAGAGCGAGGAGGAACTAATTAAGGAACTTACAGGAGTTATTTTCAAAAATCCGGTTAGTGAAATCTGGGAAACGGCAGATGCGTATCTGAGTGGAAATGTCAGAGATAAGCTGCAGGTGGCCGGGGGTTTTGCCGAAAATGATGCAACGTATGCTATCAATGTGGAGGCACTGAAACGAGTCCAGCCAAGAGATTTGGATGCCAGTGAAATTGAAGTCAGAATCGGTGCAACATGGATTGAACCAAGATATATCGAAGATTTTATGCGGGAAGTGTTTGAAACTCCGTTCCATCTTTTGGAAAGGGATGTTATTAAAATCCAGTATTCTGACGTAACCGGACAGTGGAATGTAAAAGGAAAAAATGCAGACTACGGAAATACTCTTGTCAATATGACGTATGGAACGAACCGTCGAAATGCCTATCAGATTTTAGAAGATTCCTTGAATCTGAAGGACAGCCGGGTATTTGATACGGTCATCGAGGATGGCAAGGAAAAGCGTGTTCTAAACAAAAAGGAAACAACGATTGTGGCGCAGAAACAGGATGCCATGAGAGAAGCCTTTCGGGACTGGGTATTTCGTGACCAGGAACGAAGAGAGGTTTTAGTAAATAAGTATAACGTGCTGTTCAATTCCACCAGACCGAGAGAGTATGATGGTTCTCATTTGGTGTTTCCGGGAATGACACCGGATATTGAACTAAAGGATTATCAAAAAAATGCCGTGGCACATGTCCTTTACGGGCACAATACGCTGCTTGCCCATTGCGTTGGTGCAGGAAAGACCTTTGAGATGGTAGCTGCCGCCATGGAAAGTAAGCGGTTAGGCTTATGTCAAAAGAGCCTGTTTGTTGTTCCCAATCATCTGACGGAACAATGGGCCAGTGATTTCTTGAGACTCTATCCGGGAGCCAATATTTTAGCGGCTACGAAAAAAGATTTTCAGCCGGCGAACCGGAAGAAGTTCTGTTCGAGAATCGCAACGGGGGATTATGATGCCGTTATTATCGGGCATACACAATTTGAAAAAATTCCTCTGTCGGCAGAGCGTCAGGTTGCCATCATTGAGCGCCAAATTGAAGAAATCACACTGGCAATTCAGGATGCAAAGGCAGACAAGGGAGAGCGTTATACCATCAAACAGATGGAAAAGACAAAAAAGACGCTGCAGACAAGATTGGAGAAGTTAAACGATACTTCCCGGAAAGACGATGTTGTCACTTTTGAGCAGTTAGGTGTGGACAGGCTTTTTGTAGATGAAAGTCATTATTACAAAAACCTGTTTTTACATACTAAAATGCGGAACGTAGCAGGCATTGCCCAATCGGAAGCACAGAAGTCTTCGGATATGTTTGCCAAGTGCCAGTATTTAGACGAACTTACGGGAGGAAAGGGAATTACCTTTGCTACGGGAACACCGATTTCCAACAGTATGACGGAGTTATATACCAATATGAGATATTTGCAGTATGATACGCTGCAGCAAATGGGACTGGGACATTTTGATGCCTGGGCATCTTCCTTTGGAGAGACGCAGACAGCCATTGAACTTGCACCGGAGGGAACCGGATACCGGGCAAAGACGAGATTTGCAAAGTTTTATAACTTACCGGAGTTGATTTCTCTCTTTAAGGAATGTGCGGATATCCAAACACCGGATATGCTGGATTTGCCGGTACCGGAAGCAGAGTATGAAAATGTGGTACTGGAACCAAGTGATTATCAAAAGGATATGGTGGCTTCTCTTGCAGAGAGGGCAGAGGCAGTTCGTGACCGCAGGGTACAGCCGCATGAAGATAATATGCTGAAAATCACAAATGATGGAAGGAAGTTAGCACTGGATCAGCGGTTAATCAATCCGATGCTGCCGGATTCCCCAAGTTCCAAAGTAAACAGTTGTGTGGAAAAAGCCTATGAAATCTGGGAAAAGACATCAGAGAATCGGTCAGCACAACTTATCTTTTGTGATTTGTCTACGCCAAAGGAGATAGGGAAAACCACAGCCACGTTTGAAGGCGAAACAGTGGAAGCAGAGGTGTTTGATGATGTCTACCATGATATCAAAAGGAAACTGATACGGAAAGGTGTTCCGGAAGAACAGATAGCCTTTATCCATGAAGCGAATACAGAATTAAGAAAGACGGAGCTGTTTGGCAAGGTAAGAAGCGGACAGGTTCGTTTTTTGATTGGTTCCACGCAGAAGATGGGAGCTGGAACGAATGTGCAGGATCGTCTGATCGCACTGCATCATCTGGATGTTCCGTGGAGACCGTCGGATATCGAACAGCAGGAGGGACGTATCCTCAGACAGGGCAACCGCAATAACACCGTGCATATTTACCGTTATGTCACAGAAGGGACATTTGATTCGTACAGCTGGCAGGTGATCGAAAATAAGCAGAAGTTCATCAGCCAGATCATGACCAGTAAATCGCCGGTGCGAAGCTGCGAGGATGTGGATGAGGCGGCACTTACTTATGCCGAGGTCAAAGCACTTGCCACCGGCAATCCCTATATCAAGGAAAAGATGGATCTCGATATCCAGGTTTCCCGACTGAAACTGATGAAAGCAAACCATACCAGCCAGATCTACCGGCTGGAGGATAACATTGCAAAGAACTATCCGAAGCAGATCGAAATCCTGAAGGAGAGGATCCGGGGATTTCAGGCGGATATGGAAACATTGCAAAGAAATCTTCCGGCGGAGAAAGAAAACTTCTCAATGAAAGTGGGAAATCGTATTTTCACGGACAAAAAGGAAGCAGGAAATGCGATCCTTGCCATGTGCAAAGGGATAGATTCCCTGCAGCAGGCAGTGGAAATCGGTGCGTATGCCGGGATGACGATGAAGATATCGTTTGATTCCTTTAACCGGAAATTCGTGATGAGCCTGAAAGGAGACTTGAGCCACAGTTTTGAACTTGGTCCGGATGCGTTTGGAAATATCACAAGGCTGCACCATGTCCTGGATGGTATGGCGGGGGAACTTTCCGAAGCAGAGACAAAACTTAACAATGTGACACGCCAGTTAGAAACAGCGAAGCTGGAGGTGCAGAAACCCTTCCCGGAAGAAGCAGAATTAAAGGAGAAGATGGAGCGGTTAGCACAGCTTGATGCACTTCTTAACATGGATGAAAAAGCAGAGACACCGGTGGTTGAAAATGAACCAACGGTCACACCGCTTGGTGACTGGCTTACAGAGCACCTTTTACCGGAGTTTATGGAGGAATATAAGATATCCGAGGAGAGGGCAAGAGAACTGTTGGCCGATGTCCTGCCGGAAGAGGAGAATGAGATCGTATGCTTTTCATCGGAACAGAATGCGGAGAGTCTTGACAGTGAAGAAATGCAAAAGCAGATGGCAGAGTATATGGATGGTGATTATTATGCCATTCCTCTTTCTGATACGGAATATCTGATCGCTCCCAAAGTGGAACAGGACGCCGTGATCTATCTGCGGACGGTACTCAGCCACTTAAGTGATTCGGTTCTGTCTTCGCCGGCAATGAAAACACATGCGGCTTATGAGTACGATGCCGGGGAAAACCGGATGAAACCATTTGACCATTTAAGGATTTTAAGAGGACTTTTGGCGGTAGGAGAAGAAAGACCGGTTTATCATGTAAGACCAAGAGAGCCGGCCGATACCAGAAGATCACATGGGATGCATTAAACAGCGTTTGGACAATTTGTCCAGACAGAAAGAATATGAGGTGAATCGACATGAAGAATTATCAGGAATTTATGGATTATGTAAAAGAAAATGTGGCAGATTATCTGCCGGAGAAATTTGAGCAGGCAGAGATCACGGTGCATCAGATGGTAAAAAACAATGATGTTATGTTAGATGGGTTAAATATTCACGATCCGGACAGCAATCTTTCTCCCAATATTTATCTGAATCCACTATATGAGCAGTATGAAAATGGAAGAGATCTGGATGAGATCGTTGCAGAGGTAGCCGATACCTATGTGGAAAATATGGGATCGGCACTCACAAGAGATTTTCAGCTCAATGTAGATGATATCAGAAACTTTGAGGCAGTCAAAGACAATATCTTTCCGAAACTGGTGAATCTTGAAAAGAACAGCAGCCGTCTGGAACATGTACCATATACACAGAAGGAAGATCTTGCAGTCACTTATCATATCAAGATGACAGGGGATTCAAGGACTCTTGGCTCTTTGATGATCACGGATGCAATGCTGGAAGGGTACGGGGTGAATAAAGAGGAGCTGCATGGTTTGGCAATGGATAACATGGGGCGTTTATTTCCTCCTACATTTCAGTCGCTGCAGGAAATGATGATCGAACTTTTTGCCGATGAATTCTCAAGAAGGGAAGGGATGCCGTTAGAAGAAGCGAAAGAGTGTGCAAAAGAGATGGTTCCGACAGGGGGACCGGAGTTGTACTGCCTCAGTAATGAATGCAAGATCAATGGAGCAGCCTGCATTATCGATGACAATATCCAGAAAATGATAGCGGAAAAGGTGGGCGGAGATTATTTTGTTCTCCCGTCATCTGTGCATGAAGTGCTGATCATGCCAAAAAGTGAGGATATGGATCCGAAAGAACTTCGGAACATGGTGCAGGATGTCAATGCCACGCAGGTGGCGGAAGGGGAGATCCTTTCGGATCAGGTGTATGAGTATGATGCCAAGACGCACAAGCTAAGCATTTGTGCTCCGGGAAAGGAATTAAAACAGGAGCAGGGAAAGAACATTTTACAAGAACCTGCCATGGGGGTTATGGAGGGAAAGACTGCGTATGAGACAAAAACGCAGGAACAGGTTCATGAGCCGATCAAGCACAGTGGAAGAAGCCGGTAACAAAAAGAACGGAGGTTTACATGAGTGAGCAAATGAAAGAGAGCATCGAGATTCATTCTCTGGAAGAATTGAAAAAACTTATTATGGAAAAGGATGACAATGAGATACTTACCGTAACAGTGGAGGTGGCTGCCGATGAATCATGAATTAAAGCAGGTGGACGTCCGGCTGAAACTGGTGGATAAAGAGGGAGTCTTCAGTATGGAGTCGATCGACACACCGGCAAAAGCTGTTTCTATCATGGTCCCGATCCTTGCAGAGCTTGACCGGGAGGAGGTCTGTGTGGTCAATCTGGATGGAAAGAACCACCCCATCAATTTTAATATCGTAAGCATTGGGAGTCTCAATGCTTCTTTGGTGACAGGCAGGGAAGTGTATAAATCGGCGGTTTTGAGTAATGCTGCCAGAGTGATAATGCTTCACAACCATCCCTCGTCAAGTCTCGCACCGAGCAGGGAAGACCGTGAAGTCACCGGAAAGATGATGTATGCCGGGAGCTTTCTTGATATTGAACTGCAGGACCACATCATTGTTGCCGGAAGAACCGGGGAAACTTTCAGTATGCGGGAACATCTGCCGGAGCTGTTTGACCGAAAAAATTATATGGAGCCGATGGCACATGTAGCAGATCTGGTAAGAGAGGAGGCACCCGGTTCAGAGGTGTCTCCGGTTACCTATGAAATCCTGCAGATCAAGGATGGAAGTAATGGCGAAGCATACCGGTTTATGGGGACACGGTATATCAGACAACAGAAACTTCCGGTCAATGCAAGTGACTACGAATCAAAATATAGAGGGGAATTAAGGCCGGGAGAAACACTGGATACACTGTATGAACGGTTCAATATACACCGTCCGGATGATTTTACCGGGCATTCGCTGTCGGTCAGTGATGTGATCGTGCTGGAATCGGATGGGAAGAAAACACCATTTTATGTGGATTCTTTTGGATTTCAGAAACTGGAAAATTTCTTTGAGGAAAGGTTTGTGCGCACCGAAGCGGAAAAGAAAATAATATCAGATTTCCGGGAGAAAACACAAAAATACTTTCGCCCGGTAGATGGGAGAAAGGCAGAGGAGATTGAAAACAATGTCAGAGAGTACCTTCATAAAAAAGTGCGAGAGCAGGATCTGCCAATACAATTCGGTGAAGTGCTGTTATATGGAAGCAGAAGCCGGGGGACGGAAAAGCAGACTTCTGATCTGGATGTTTTAGTCGAATATGAGGGAACATCCAGAGAAGATGATTTGTTTAACCTGTTTCATGAAGATGATTTTTGTATTGGAGGCTGTAAGGTGGATATCAATCCCATCAAAGAAGAAAAATCAGGAAGTCTGACCGCTTTTTTACAGCAGGCGGCTTATTTTATGGAAAGCGAACTAGCATTTTCCATCGCAGACCGTTACATTTATATTCAGGATGCAACGGAAGGATATGATTATACAATCTATGATTCAGATTTCACAGAACTCGACGGTGGCGTTTATGATGATCCAGAGAACTCCATCTATGAGGCATTGGATGAGATCGTGGAAGATCTGAAGATGCAGCCGGATACCGACAGGATAAAGGGAGAGATTACAGAAGGATCGCAACTTATCCCTGTTAATCTGGAGGAATTTGAAGAGGCATTGGAACGAAGTCATTATGTGCCACCGGCAGTGACCTATACGGTTGCTGAATGCGGTGAATTTCATGGTATGGGACGATACCGGGATGATATCAAAGATGTACAGGAAGCAATCGCATTGTGGAAAGAGTTTCAAGACAGCCCGTTAAATGGTATCCCATCTATCGGAATTCTAGTGCATACGCCAGGACAAACAGATTTGGATGATGGGCAGTTAGATCTGTTATCCGGACAAAAGATCGATCTGGATATGATGCAGTACTATCCGGTGATCTGTAAAGAAGAGGCTGCCATTGAAAAAATATGTGAACTGATCGAAAATCTGCCGGAAGTCGGAATAATCGGGAAAGTGCCGGAGAGAATATCGACGGAGCTGCTTCTTCGGGAACTGGATCCGGAAAAGAATCTTTTTTCAGAAGAAGAGAAAAGTCTGATCCGGGAGTATGGTTTCCAGATGAAAGATGAGCGGAAAACAAGGGAATTGGCGGAAAAACTATGCAGTAGAGATAAGATTGGAAATCAGGATGCAGTTTTGGCTGTAGCGAAAGTGAAGGAAGAAATAAGAGAGATGCAGAGAAAACTACAGGAGCATACAATACATATTTTATAATGCACTTTTTTTACAATATAGGTGGGTGTATAATAGTGTCATGATTAGTAAGGGAAATTGCTTTGCAGAATAGCAGGAAGGATGGAAAAAATAAATGAAACGTATTAAGAACATAGAAGAGTACCTCAAAATTATTAAAAAATTTTATGATACAGAAGGCTGTGGGGGTATTGATAAGATATATTACAGAGGGCAATCGGATTCTAATTATAAGTTAATTCCGTCATTAATTCACAGATTAGATGGATATACAGAGGATGATGAGAATTATATAGCATTTGAAAGCAAAATTGTTAATGAAGCAAAATTAGAATACCCCAATATGTTTGCAGATAATAATCAGATTGATGAATTGGCACTAATGCAACATTATGGTTTGCCGACCAGATTGATGGATGTAACAGAATCACCTTTAATTGCACTTTATTTCGCATGTATTGGTAACAAGAAATGTGATGGAGAAGTGTTTATTTTTAATTCTGGCATTAATGCAAGTATTTTTTCGAGTTATGAAGAGAAAAGGATGAAGAAAGAGAATAAAATAGCATTTGTCAAAGCAAAAATATTTAGTGAGCGACAAAGAGCACAGCAGGGATTATTTATGTGGTTCCCTGATAAAAAGTTAAGAGGCATTGAAAAAAATCCGACAAAAAATCCTTTTATATCTAAAATACTTATCGTCCCAGCAGACAAGAAGGGGAAATTGTTGTCTGAGTTAAAAATGATAGGTATTTCATCAAAAAGTATATTTCCGGATAATATTGATATATGTTGTAAAGATATGCTTAAGGATATTGTAAAAGATGCTTATTCATGCTAGTAAGAGATTGCATGGCATCATTTAAAAAAATTATGTATATGCTTAATGGGTGTTGCTTGAAAAAAATAAGAGTGATAATTCATATTTACATTATATGAAAAAAGAACTGCTTCGGTGGTTCTTTTTTCGTACACAAAAATACAGAACAGGAGGCGAAAACAAATGCTAAATTTATTTAGAAAGGACACGCTTACACCGCAGACGGATCGCATCTACAAGGTTCCGCTGTGCATTCAGGATACCATTCCCATCTACCGGATTGCCGAAAATGGAATCTTTGAGCTGGAGAGTCCGACTAACAAAGACGGTGGGAAAAAGAAGCTGCATCAATTTGACAAGATGTATCTGTTTGAGGATATCAATTTTTCCACGCAGGATGAAGAAGAAAAGGAAGAAACCGGGAAACGGTTTGAAACGCTGCTTCGTTCCATGAATGTCAGTTACAAGATCATAGTATCCAATCATTATGCCGATAACGGAAAACTGAGGGAGGAGATCCTGCAGAAGGCAGTGAGCAAAGAACAGGAGCCTTTGGCAAGGGAATACCACCAAATGATCGAAGAAAGGCTGCAGGAAGGACGGGGTGGTCTTTTGCAATCCAAGTATTTCATAGTCACATGCAGAAAGCCGGATTATGAGAGTGCAAAGAATTATTTCAATACCATAGAGTTTTCCATTCAGCAGTTATTTCACCGGCTTGGAAGCTGCCTGATCCCACTCGATGCCACGGAACGCTTGCGGGCACTGCACAGTTATTACCGCATGGGTGACGAGGCATCTTTTTCTTTTGACTGGAATGAGTATCTGCACTTAAAAAGAGACTGGAGAAATGACATTATCAATACTTCGTTAAGGGAAAAACCGGAACATCTGGAGATGGAGGGTGGAACCTGTGCGTGTGTCATGTTTGTGAGAAAGTACCCCAATGGTTTAACCGACCAGTTTCTCAATGAACTTACCAATATGAATTTTCCAATTATCTATACCATGGATGTAGAGCCGTTGGATAACAACGTGGCTTACCAGATGATTATGAAAAAGTATATGGCTAATGAGAGAAGTATTAACCGGGAACAGGAAATGAAAAACGAAAATGGAGATTATTCTACCAATATCAATTATGAGCGGCGAAAACAGCAAAGAGATACGGAAGAGATGTTAGACCGGATTTCCTCCTTTGATGAGCGACTTTTGTATGTGGGAATTACGATTGTGGTAAAAGCAAACTCCATAGAAGAACTGGAGGAGCGTACCGAGAAGATTAAAATCATCGGTCAGACCCACAACATGGACATTGTGCCACATTCCCATAAACAGTTGGATGCATTGAATACTTCTCTGCCCACAGGAGCGAGATTTGTGGATACCATGCGGACGATAACATCCGAAGAACTTTCCATTTTTATTCCGTTTAATGTGCAGGAGATTAACGATAATCAGGGATACTGCTATGGATTTAATAAGGTGTCCAAAAACCTTATCATTGGAAACCGGAAGTTATTGAAGAATGGAAATGGGATGGTGTTTGGTGTCCCCGGTTCGGGAAAATCCTATAATGAAAAATCGGAAATGGGACAAGTCCTGTGCTTTTCTACGGATGACATTATTGTCATTGACCCCATGTCAGAGTATAAGGACATTGCGGCAGCATGGGGAGGACAGTATATCAATCTGTCCCAGTCTGCAGAAAATGTATATTATGTCAATCCGTTCCATGTGCCGGATGTGGTGCCGGATATAGACCGGTTTGTGGCAGAGAAAGCGGAATTTGCCTACGCTATCTGCGAACAGGCTTTGAAACCGACACCCCTTACCAGCCGCCACATAGCAGTCATTGACAAGGCGGTACGAGACATGTATTCGGAATACTTCAAACAGAAAAATGACAGACGGCGAAAGCGGAAGACTCGACTGGAGTCTCCAACGATTCGTACCATGCGTGATGGGATTGCGGAAAGAAGTGAGGGGAATGATTCTGCCATTGAATTGGTTGAGCAGTTGGAAGTGTTTGCGGATGGAACCTTAGATATTTTCGCAAGAGAGCAGTCCATTTCGGAAGAAAACCGATTTACCGTGTATGGCTTCTCGGAACTTGGTAAGCGTATGAGAGCTATGGCGATGCTTGTGATGATTGAGAGTATTACTGCAAAAATCAAGTATAACCAGTCGGATGGTGTTGCGACTTGGGTGTATGTGGATGAAATGCACGAGTTATGGGGAGAGGAGTATAGTCTTCATGCACTGGAAAAGATGTGGCGTGAGGTGCGTAAGAGGGGCGGTATCTGTACCGGTATGAGCCAGAACCTTATTGATGCACAGCGCAATCGTTCCACCAAAACGATGGTATCCAATTCAGAATTTATGCTTTTACTGGATCAGGGGACGATGGACAAAGAAGCTGTGGAAGATTTGTTTGACATATCAGCGGAACAGCTTGCCTGTGTCAATGGTGCAGACCCCGGAATGGGACTCATCCGTTTTGGGGATAAGATTGTTCCCTTTGATAATACCATGAAAAAAGATAGTGAATTGTATCAGTTGTTTAATACGAACTTTCATGAGATTGCAGGTACTACGAGATAGTAGGACTAAAATTTTGCTGACTTGAAAAAGTAAATTCCAGTGCAAGAGTAAATTCCACGGGCTTTTAAATTTTATTGATTTTGCAGGAGATTTTTTAACAAAATCTCCTGCTTTCTGCTATAATTAAGCCAACTTATCGAAATTTTGTTGATTTTATGGCATGAAAAACAGGCTACTGGAATTCGCTGTGCTAGACTAAATTCCACCAGCCACATTATAAAAATGTGAAATGTTTACTTCCAGTCTGACAGCAGATTTCGATCAGTTGATTAGTTACTTCTTAAAGCGTATCAGCTTAGGCGTTAAATTGACTTCATCTGGTGAAATCGGCTTGAGCTGAAATGCTTTAAGAACATCTTCTCCAAGTGTTTTCAGGGCAGCATCATACGGTGTTTGCCCCTCAAGGCTTTCTCTTGGAGTAGAGTTTATATGATTCACAATAAGATTGACATCCCACTGAGTCAGAAATTCAAAGGATGTTCCTTTGGGCAATATCGTGCGGAGCATGGTATGCGCCTGCTCGATGGTTCCCTTCTGTCCGCTCCGCATGGGATCACAATAATAAATGCTGCTTCTTTGGATGCCGTTAATACCGGTTTCCAATTTTTCCGGGTCACCAAATTCAGAGCCACGATCTGTTAAGACATTTTTAAAAACAGATGTAAATTCATACGTTCCCATACGTTTTTCCAAACGGTCAAATACAGCGCGGACAGCACCTTTTGTGCACCGGTTAAGAAGAAATGCAAGAAACAGCTTTTCCTCTGTAAAGATCATGGTCAACAGCGTTTTATGGGAATCCCTTGATGACTTTACTGTATCCATTTGTACATAAGAATCTAATTCCATAGAACAGAAGTCTGCATAGGTTCTGTTGGTAAACACTTTGCGATCTTTGATCTGTGTTTTGTGGCACTTTCTTGGTTTAAATTTTGCCTGCCTTTTCAGATCTACATTTCTGGCTGTGAACAGTCCTTTATCGATGTATGTATACATGGAACGGACAGACATATCAAGCTCCGGATGATTGATCAGGATCTGATAGGGTGACTGTCCCTGAGCGATCAACGGAGTA
>OGQG01002004.1_pt1 | contig 13181 bp, 13 predicted proteins | sample 1553201 | NCBI WGS metagenome assembly OGQG01 (sample SAMEA2579925, study PRJEB22360) | human gut metagenome | biome: human gut; feature: human-associated habitat; material: faeces | place: Denmark | collected 2008/2010
AGACATACAGCAGAGTGCGAACAATGGGGAAGTCTTACTTCTTCCCTTTTGTTGGGAAATTGCCGTCAGACTGTATTCAAAAAACGCTTGTGTTCAAATAAATCTGCAAGACTTATCTGGACACAGGCTTTTTCATGTTCAATTTAATCTTTGATAAAGATGACAACAGGAGTAATATACGCTCGTGTCTCCAGTATTGGTGACAGACAGAGCACGGAAAGACAGGTCAAGGACTTGTCGGAGTATGCAAAATATAAGGGTATCGAAGTCTGCAAGGTCTTTGAGGAACACATCTCTGGCGCAAAGAAGAATGATGAGCGTCCAGTGTTGTGTGAGGCAATGGAATACTGCAAGGCAAACCGCATAGGGATCCTACTTGTCAGCGAGCTGTCAAGATTGGGTCGCAATGCGTTTGAGGTGCTTGCCTCTGTCAAGGAACTCATTGACTGTGGCATCAACCTCTACATACAAAAGGAACAGCTTACATTATTGGACGAAGAAGGACATCCGTCCCTCTTTGCCCCGATAATGATAGCCACGCTTTCGACCTGTGCGCAATTGGAACGTGATAATATCTCATTCCGATTGCAGTCAGGACGGAAGCGGTATATAGAGAAAGGTGGAAAACTCGGGCGCAAGGTTGGCTCTATAAAAACTACAGAACAGATAAAGACCGAATATAGGGAAGTAATAAGTTTGCTCCGCAAGGGATATTCAATTCGGGATGTGGCGAAACTGAGTGGCAAGGGTGTGAGTACGGTGCAACGAGTAAAGCGATTGATGATGTTATAAAAGTTCATTTTGAAGAATAAACAGCTACAAATGACACTAAAACCGCACAAATTCGCCTTTTTTATGCAGAAAACAACCTCGCAGTTGTGTTTTCTCATTAAAATCAGTTATCTTTGTAGGCAAAATGGCAATAGCCAGAATTATAAATGGAACAAAGCGAAATACGTCTAAGATGATAAAGGAAACAATATCTCCTGTTCAAAATGCAGGAACACAAATGAGCCAAGAAGAAAAATCATGGTTAAATCATTCTCAAATGATAGCCAATGCCATGTCCGCAAGAATGAAGGAACTTGGAATGACTCAAAAGATGTTGGCTGAAAAAATGAATTGTACGCAACAGTACATTTCAAAAATCTTAAAAGGACGAGAAAACCTTTCGCTTGAAGCCATAAGCAAAATAGAGAATGCCTTGTATATTCATTTCCTGCAAATGGATGAATAGTCATATTCTCATAAGTGTAATGATAAAAACAAGATAAGATATGCCAGTACAAAGTGAAGCCGCTCTCGAAAACGGACTTATAGACACTCTTCAAAAGATGAACTACGAGTATGTTCATATTGAGGAGGAGAAGAACCTGTCTGCCAATTTCAAGAAGCAGTTGGAGATACACAACAAGAAGAAATTGGAAGAACTCGGTCGCACAGAATTTACTGAGTCTGAATTTGAAAAGATACTAATTTATCTTGAAGGTGGCACTCGCTTTGAGAAGGCAAAGAAACTTCGTGACCTCTTTCCGCTTGAACTTGAAAGTGGTGAACGTCTGTGGGTGGAGTTCTTGAACCGTACCCATTGGTGTCAAAACGAGTTTCAAGTTTCCAACCAAATTACAGTTGAAGGAAGGAAAAAGTGCCGTTATGATGTGACGATACTCATTAACGGTTTGCCTTTGGTTCAGATTGAACTGAAGCGCAGAGGTGTGGAGTTGAAACAGGCGTACAACCAGATACAACGCTACCACAAAACTTCCTTTCATGGATTGTTTGACTATATCCAGTTGTTTGTCATATCCAATGGTGTGAACACTCGCTATTTTGCCAACAACCCGAATAGTGGCTATAAGTTCACTTTCAACTGGACGGATGCAGCCAATGTGCCGTTCAACGACTTGGAGAAGTTTGCCACAGTGTTCTTCGACAAGTGTACGTTGGGCAAGATTATAGGCAAGTACATCGTTCTGCATGAGGGTGACAAGTGCCTGATGGTGCTTCGCCCTTATCAGTTCTATGCGGTGGAGAAAATTCTTGACCGTGTAGAAAACTCCAACGACAATGGCTATATTTGGCATACAACTGGTGCAGGCAAGACCTTGACCTCATTCAAGGCTGCACAACTCGTTTCTGAGTTGGACGATGTGGATAAGGTTATGTTTGTGGTTGACCGCCACGACCTTGACACTCAGACGCAAGCCGAATACGAGGCCTTTGAGCCTGGTGCCGTTGACAGTACCGACAACACGGATGAGTTGGTGAAGCGTCTGCACAGCAATTCTAAGATTATCATCACTACCATCCAGAAGTTGAATGCCGCTGTTAGCAAGCAGTGGTACAGTAGTCGCATTGAGGAAATACGCCATTCTCGTATCGTAATGATTTTCGATGAATGTCATCGAAGCCATTTCGGAGAATGCCATAAGAACATCGTGAAGTTCTTTGACAATACGCAGATATTCGGCTTCACAGGTACGCCTATTTTTGTGGAGAATGCCGTGGACGGACACACTACAAAAGAGATTTTCGGTAACTGCCTTCACAAGTATCTTATTAAGGATGCCATTGCCGATGAAAACGTGCTCGGTTTCCTTGTGGAGTATTACCACGGCAACGAGGATGTGGACAATGCCGAGCAAGACCGCATGACGGAGATAGCCAAATTCATCCTTAATAATTTCAATAAGTCAACATTTGACGGTGAGTTTGACGCACTGTTTGCCGTGCAGTCTGTGCCAATGCTTATCCGCTACTACAAGATATTCAAGAGTCTCAATCCGAAGATTAGAATTGGTGCGGTATTCACATACGCTGCCAACAGCAGCCAAGATGACGAGCAGACAGGCATGAACACAGGTGGCTATGTAAGCGACAGCACAGGTGAGGCTGACGAGTTACAAGCCATCATGGATGACTATAATAATATGTATGGAACGAGTTTCACCACCGAAAACTTCCGCGCGTATTACGATGACATCAACCTCCGCATGAAGAAAAAGAAGGCCGACATGAAGCCTCTCGACCTTTGCCTTGTGGTAGGAATGTTCCTTACTGGCTTCGACAGCAAGAAACTCAACACGCTCTATGTTGATAAGAACATGGAGTATCATGGCTTACTGCAAGCGTTCAGCCGTACCAACCGTGTGCTGAACGAGAAGAAACGTTTCGGAAAGGTGGTGTGCTTCCGTGACTTGAAAAGCAAGGTGGACGAGTCTATCAAACTTTTCAGCAACAGCAACAATCTTGAAGATATAGTGCGTCCGCCGTTTGATGATGTGAAGAAGAACTATCAAGAACTGACCAAGGATTTCTTGACACATTATCCCGAACCACATTACGTGGACTATCTCCAAAGCGAGAACGACAAGAAGCTGTTTATCCTTGCTTTCCGTGACATCATCAAGAAACACGCAGAGATACAGGTGTATGACGAGTTTGATGTAGATGCTCCCGACCTTGGCATGACCGAACAGCAGTTTATGGACTTCCGCAGCAAGTATCTTGACATTCATGACAGCATTATTTTGGTTGACCCACCTGCACCAAAGCCAACTCCCAACCCTAATGAAGACGAACCAACTCCAGAAGATCATAAACTTACGGATATTGACTTCTGCTTGGAATTGTTGCATAGTGACATTATCAATGTTGCCTACATTTTGGAGTTGATTGCAGACCTCAATCCATACAGCGAGGATTATTCAGAAAAGCGCAAGCACATCATCGACACAATGATAAAGGATGCCGAACTTCGCAGTAAGGCAAAGCTCATTGACGGATTTATCCAGAAGAATGTAGATGATGACCGTGACAACTTCATGGCTCGCAAACAAAAGGCTGACGGTACGAGCGACCTTGAAGAGCGATTGAACAACTATATCGTCACAGAGCGTAACAATGCTATCAATACGCTTGCCAAGGACGAAGATTTGGACGCTTCCGTGCTCAATCATTACCTTTCTGAATATGACTATCTACAAAAGGAGCAGCCAGAAATCATACAAGAGGCATTGAAAGAGAAGCACTTGGGACTGATAAAAAAGCGCAAAGCATTAACAAGAATACTCGATAAACTGCGTTCTATTATAAGAACATTCAGTTGGGAATGACAAAATTGCAATGATAAAGATAGTTAGAGATATAGATATAACGGCTCTTGGAGTTAGCGTGTATAACCGCAAGTGGCAACCTATCCATTTACAACAAGGTGAAATGGATGGAGCATGTGCTGTGTATTCTATGATGATGAATCTTCTTATACTAAAGGTTCTCACTCGTAGCCAAGTTGTAAACTTGAACACTACATTCAAAGGAAATACCGCCAAAGGAAGGCTTTTCAAAGAGTTCTTTGTAACAGAAGGACTTTGCCGTGATGGTTTCTATTTCTCAGAAATCAAAGAAAAACTTTCTCACTCTTTTGCTAAAGAAGTAACATCATCTGCACTACAATATACGGCTTCTCTATCAGACCAAACCATATTTGTAGAAGAACTTAAAACTGCAATAAATGACAACTTGCCTTTGGTTACTGCCATATCATTTAGAGGTGGTGCTCATGCAATACTTGCTATTGGCTATGAAGAGCAAGAAGGGGTTGTTGAAAAAATATTTTGTTTAGACCCAGGCTATACCATCAATCATACCTCTTTTTGGAATAGCGTTATAATACTAAATAAGGGGAAAGGGAAGTATTGCCATCAGTATATAACAGACAAAGACGATGACAATGTCTTTATTAGTGAAACATTGAAAATAAAAAAGAAATAACGATATGAGCGAAGAATTACAACAGAAACTCCGTGACCAGCTTTGGGAAGTCGCAAACAAACTGCGTGGCAATATGTCAGCCAGTGACTTCATGTATTTTACCCTTGGCTTTATTTTTTACAAGTATTTGTCGGAGAAGATAGAGAAACATGCAAACTCCGCCTTGGTGGATGATGAAGTCACGTTCAAGGAATTGTGGGCAATGGAGAAAGACGAGGATATTGAAGCATTGCAACAAGAAGTAAAGACTGACTGTTTGGAAAACATCGGCTACTTCATAGAGCCAAACTTCCTGTTCTCGTCAGTCATTGAAAGCATTAAGAAGAAAGAGAACATCCTACCTATGCTCGAACGCTCATTGAAGCGCATTGAGGACAGCACTCTCGGACAGGACAGCGAAGAGGACTTTGGCGGTCTGTTCTCTGACATTGACCTTGCTTCGCCTAAGTTGGGAAAGACTGCTGATGATAAGAACACATTGGTGAGCAATGTTCTTCTTGCCCTTGATGACATAGATTTCGGTGTAGAAGCATCGCAAGAGATTGACATTCTCGGTGATGCCTACGAGTATATGATTAGCCAGTTTGCAGCAGGTGCCGGCAAGAAGGCTGGCGAGTTCTATACACCTCAGGAAGTGAGCCGTATCTTGGCAGAAATTGTTACCATCGGTCACGCTCGTCTGCGCAATGTCTATGACCCAACTTGCGGTAGTGGTTCGTTGCTGCTCCGTGCTGCAAGCATCGGTCATGCCAACGAGATTTTCGGACAAGAGAAGAACCCTACGACCTACAACTTGGCTCGTATGAATATGCTTCTGCATGGTATCAAGTTCAGCAATTTCCGCATTGAGAATGGCGATACTTTAGAGGCTGATGCTTTTGGCGACACTCAGTTTGACGCTGTCGTCGCAAATCCACCTTTCTCTGCCGAATGGAGTGCAGCCGACAAGTTCAACAACGACGACCGTTTCAGCAAGGCAGGACGCTTGGCACCACGCAAGACAGCCGACTACGCCTTTATTCTCCACATGATTTACCACCTTAATGAGGGTGGCACAATGGCTTGTGTTGCTCCTCATGGTGTGTTGTTCCGTGGTAATGCCGAGGGCGTAATCCGTCGTTTTCTCATTGAGAAGAAGAACTATGTGGATGCCATCATCGGACTCCCTGCCAACATCTTCTATGGGACAAGCATTCCGACTTGTATTTTGGTGTTTAAGAAATGCCGTAAAGAGGATGACAACATCCTGTTCATTGATGCAAGCAAGGAGTTTGAAAAGGTAAAGACCCAGAACAAACTCCGTCCGCAACACATCAAGAAAATTGTAGATACTTATCGTGAGCGCAAGGAAATAGAAAAGTATAGCCATCTTGCCACACTGCAAGAGGTGGCAGAAAACGACTACAATCTCAATATTCCTCGTTACGTTGATACTTTCGAGGAAGAAGAGCCTATCGACATTCATGCCGTCATGAAGGAAATCAAGGAGTTGGAAGCCAAACGTGCCGACCTTGACAAGGAGATTGAAGGCTATTTGAAAGAACTGGGATTGGTTGAATAGTCTTTCTGCCAGTTTTGTGCAATTTTTAATTAAGAGGTTTAAGCAATGAGTGAATCAATAAACATATTGGATAAGGATTACTTGGAGTGGGTCGAAGAACTATGCAAGCGTTATCGCAAAAGTCAAATAAGAGCAGCTGTAAAGGTTAATACTGAAATGTTACGCTTTTATTGGGAGTTAGGACAGGACATTGAGACTATTGAAGCATCTAACAGATATGGTAGTGGCTTTTATGCGGCATTGAGTCGTGATTTAAGGCACAAACTGCCAGATGCAGATGGACTTTCTGAAACATCTGTCCGCTATGCAAAACGATTCTATTGCTTGTACTCGTCCCTCGAAAAAAGTCTTCCACAAGCTGTGGAAAAATCGGAGAACACAAATCTTCCACAAGTTGTGGAAGATTTGCACACCGTCCTGTTCTCTATACCTTGGGGACACCATCGCTACATCATAGATAAATGTTCGGATGATGCTCATAAAGCATTATTCTATGTTCATCAAACAATGGAAAACGGTTGGAGTCGTTCCATGCTGTTGAATTTCCTTGGCACAGACTTGTATGAAAGAAGCGGAAAGGCATTGACTAATTTCAAGAAAACTTTGCCCGATATGAATAGCGACCTTGCACAAGAAATTACAAAAGACCCTTATGATTTCTCTTTTACTGGTGTTCGTGGTAAATACAATGAACGCAAATTGAAAGATGCTTTACTGGCTAACATTACGAAATTCCTGTTGGAATTGGGTACAGGTTTTGCGTATGTTGGCAAGGAGTATCGTTTGCAGATAGACGAAAAGGAGAAGTTCATTGATTTGCTTTTCTACAATTTGAAGTTATCTTGCTATGTTGTGGTAGAAGTGAAGATTGGAGAATTTGACTTTCCAGATGCAGGACAACTAAGTGGTTATGTAGTAGCTTGCAATCACCTCTTGCGCCAAGAAGGTAGAGATAACCCGACCATAGGATTACTCATTTGTAAGCAAAAGAGCAACACCATAGCCCAGTATGCTTTAGAAGGTAGCAGTCAGCCTATCGGAATCTCCGAGTACGAACTATCTAAGTTGTATCCTAAAAAGGTGGAGGGAACCATTCCATCCATCAAAGAATTGGAAGAAAAAATAGAAAAGGAAACAGAGAAAAGTACAAAGGACGAATAATTTTGGTATTTGCTTTTATGATTTGACATTCATACGAGGGAACATGAAAACATGTAACTGGTATGTAACTGAAAGTCGAGAAAGCACATCAAAATCGCCTCTAATCCTTTCTAAAATAGGGAAAAAGGTATGTAACTACCATGTAACTGGCATGTAACTGAACCGCAATGGTAAACTTAAATTAAGGATTAAAAATGACAACGACAATAAATAACGAACATAAGAAACTCAATGTCCCAAATCTCAGATTCAAGGAGTTTGAGGGGGAGTGGAGTGTTACGACCTTACAGAAAGACTGTATAGTAAATCCTACAAATGAAAAGATAGCTGATAAGTTTGTCTATGTTGATTTGGAATCGGTAAAACAAGGCCAATTATATAAATACCAAATCTTGACAAAAGACAACGCGCCAAGTAGAGCTCAAAGGGTATTGCATACAGATGATATTCTTTTTCAATGTGTAAGACCTTATCAAATGAATAACTACATGGTCAAAGGAACTATGTCTGATATTCAGTGGGTCGCATCAACTGGTTATGCACAAATCAGAACACAAACAGATTATCCAGCTTTTCTGTATTATGTTCTTAACACTTCTAAATACAACAAAGCAGTGATGGTAAGATGTACGGGGTCAAGTTATCCTGCTATAAACAGCGAAGACTTGTCAAAAATACCATTTTACAAATGTGGTATCGCAGAACAGAAGAAAATCGCTGATTTTTTGTCCCTCCTTGACGAGCGTATTGCTACTCAAAACAAAGTCATTGACAAGTTGCAGTCCTTAATCAAGGGACTAAATGACACATTATATGCTCAACATAGTGACGAAGTAATGACTTCTTTTGCAGAACTTGGCACTTCATATTCTGGACTATCAGGGAAGTCTGCACAAGATTTTGGTTCAGGTAAACCTTTCATAACTTATCTGAATGTGTATTCAAACAATATCATCAATAAAAATGATTTCCAATATGTGGCAATCAAAGATGGTGAGAAACAGAATATTGTCGAATATGGCGATGTCTTATTCACCTTGTCATCGGAAACGCCAAATGAAGTTGGTATCGGTTCTGTATTTCTTGGCAAAGAAAAAGTGTATCTGAATAGTTTCTGTTTTGGCATTCACATCACAAATAAGGAAGTGGCTTTTTCTCCATATTTGTCTTACTACGTTTCTTCAACAGCATTTCGCAAGTTCATCTATCCCTATGCACAGGGAAGTACGAGGTTCAATCTTTGTAAGGCAGATTTTGAGAAGGCAAGTATTAAACTACCAACCTTAGAAAATCAAAAGCGAATATACTCTATTCTGAGTCATATCGATAATAAAATCATAACAGAAAGACAAATGCTTGATCTATATAATTCTCAAAAGCAGTATCTGCTTCGCCAAATGTTCATATAAACATCTGGCGGAGCAAACATTGCTTCTGTAAACTAAGTTCTGTTAGAATGTTCTGTTCTATCGACAGTTTGTTATCTATTGCAGACAACAACCGAGCATATTGGAGTTGTTCTGTATATGATGGGCAAAATACCTTGGCTTTGCCATAATCCTTGAAGTATATGTGAGGTATAGCCATACCTGTCTTATAAGGCTCAAAGTTGAATACTTTTAGCAGATAGTAAAGGTAATGGAGTGAATAGCCTTCTTTTGCTTGTAAAGTATTCAAAGTTCCTGTTGCAGAGCATTTGCCTGTAACATAAGAAACAGTTCCTACACCAGAACCATCTTTGATAATATAAACGGCTTCACTCTCTGTATTATAATTATCGAGGTAACCAACAATGCCATTTGCACCATACACAGGATATGTACCTTGCTCACAAACTTCACTTTCTTGCAGGGTTGAAGATTTACATTCCAAGCATTCTGATAAGCGAACATTAGGCTTGTTGCTGTGAACTATCTTCTGTGCAATTCCCTTGATTAAGGATTTTGAAGTTTGTAGGTCTGCGATTATAGATTATGTGATAAACTCCCTTAATACTGATTTTGCAAAGTTTGGTTCTTTGTATGAAATGGCTGGTGAAGGTGGAACTCCAACAACTTCAAATGCCAGTTTCTACGATAATGGCAAGATACCATTTATCAAAATTGACGATTTGAAAAAGAAGTATTTGACTGAGAATAAAGATTTTATTACAGAATTGGGATTGCAAAAATCATCAGCTTGGCTTGTACCTACACATTCTATCCTATTTTCAAATGGTGCGACCATTGGAGAAATTTCAATAACAACATATCCTGTTTGTACCAAACAAGGAATATTGGGAATTGTACCAAAGCAAAACATTGATGTGGAGTTCTTGTATTATTTCATGTCTTCTTCTTATTTCAAAAAAGCTGTTAGTCGTATTGTTACAGAAGGTACAATGAAAACTGCCTATTTGAAAGATATAAATAATATACTTTGCCCAATACCAACAAAAGAGAAGCAACAGGAAATAGCGAAAATTCCATCCGCTCTAAACTCTAAGATTGATTTTGAACAAAGTATATTGAAACTATTCTGTTCACAGAAGCAATACTTGCTTCGCCAGATGTTCATATAAACATTTGTTGTAGTAAAAATGACTTTTGACAAGTCAATGAACTTAAGAGGTTCTGCTCAACAGAAACTTTCTTATCCAATGCCACTAAACACTTAGCCATTCTATTTTGTTCTTCCAAAGAAGGCAACAATAGTTTGGCTTTCTCTATGTCTGTATAATGCAAATGAATAATTGTACTACCCTTAGCAAATTTTGCTAATTGCTTTTTGGCGATATGATTGAAGTAATAACTTAGATATTGCGCATTGTAGTTATGGCTGATATGTATTCCAAACATATCTCCGCCTAATATAACTCCGTCAACATTGATAACTGATGGGGCAATTAAAGACATTGCGTCAACAGTGGTTGAAGAAGGAAATAACAAGTCCCCTTTCTTACTCAAAATCATACCATCTGTTTTGTTGGTGTAGCTTTCTATGTGGAATATGATTTCTCCATAAGTCGTAAAAAGTTCTCCATAAATAACACAAGGACTTCCTATTTCTGCCAAATCATCTTTTGCCAAACTGCCAACACTGAAAGGTTCGCCTAAATCAGCAATACAGGTAGTTTGCTTTTTGACTTGGCTATAATGTTTTTCAATAATCGCAGACTTTAGTTTCTTCAAGTCCTCAATGACTTTGTTTTGGGTTGCGATGCGCTCGTCAAGTAAGGATATAAGATTAGCTATTCTTTCCTGTTCTTCCAATGTTGGGAATGAAAAAGAAATTCCTTTTACAATATCTGCAGATAGATTACCTTGACCTCCTTGTAAATATTTCCTTAGAATCTTAGAAACATGTTTGTTCCAAACTGATTCTATGAATTTCTTATTTTGATTTGTTCTTATACACAGAATTGCTTGGTTGATAGCTCCTTTTATTTTGGAGATAGCGATATCACCACTTGTTGCTCCATACATCGCTAATAACAAATCACCAATTTCTACCATTTTAGCAGATGAATTATCATATCCATCTTGTGATATAAACAATTCTGTACTATCTGCATGAAGTTCACCAGAACGGATAAACGCGATGTCTCCTCCATAGAAATCCTTATTAGATGAACTTGGAGTACCCCCAGAGAAAAAAGTACAAAGGTCTGATAATTTGAATTTCTCCCACTCCCCCTGAAACTCAGGGAATCTGAGATTTGGGACATAAGAGGCTACTTTTCTCTAATTATTATGTACACCTTCAAAATTAAGGATTACAATGACAACAAAAACGATTAGAGAAATTGCGTTGGCTTGGAAAGCTGACAAGCAACGCTACGTTAAGCAGTCCACATATGCTGCTTATGTGTTAGTTTTGGAGAACCACATATTGCCATCGTTTGGCGATTGTGAGGCTCTGAGTGAGAAACTTGTGCAGGAGTTCGTTTTGCAGAAACTAAATGGCGGACTAAGCATAAAAACGGTGAAAGACATTCTGATTGTCTTGAAGATGGTGATGAAGTTCGGAGTAAAGAACGAATGGATGAACTATTGTGAGTGGGACATCAAGTACCCTACGACAGAGACGAACAAGGAAATTGAAGTGCTAACGGTGGCACACCACAAGAAAATCCTCGATTTCATCAAGCAGAACTTCACGTTCCGCAACCTCGGCATCTATATCAGTCTGACCACTGGTTTGCGTATCGGAGAGATTTGCGGTTTGAAATGGTCGGACATCAATACCGACAACGGCACAATCACCGTGAACCGCACCATTGAGCGCATCTACATTGTTGATGGTGAGCGTAAGCACACAGAGTTGGTCATCAACACGCCCAAGACAAAGAACTCATGCCGTGAGATACCGATGAACAAAGAACTCTTGGCAATGGTGAAGCCTCTGAAAAAGGTGGTAAACGATGATTTCTATGTGATGACCAATGAGGAGAAACCGACAGAGCCACGGACTTACCGCAACTACTATCATCGGTTGATGAAGCGTCTTGACATTCCACGTCTGAAATATCATGGACTACGCCACAGCTTTGCCACTCGTTGCATTGAGAGCAACTGCGACTACAAGACCGTAAGTGTATTGCTTGGTCATGCCAACATCACTACAACTCTCAACCTCTATGTTCACCCGAACATGGAGCAGAAGAAAAAGTGCATCACCAAGATGTTCAAGTCTCTTGGAAAATAGGGAAGGAAAATAAGCATTGGTTATAAACGGCAAAAGGATGAGGTGATTTCAAATCACCCCATCCTCCACTTATTTTTCTATGTATGATGCAACAAAATAGACAATCGAAATGACCGTATAAAGGAAACACGGCAAGAATATCCAAAGCAAAGTCTTTACCCAACCATTCGACAACCACACACCTTCATTCCTTGACATCATATTAGACATGTCATAGAAATGGCGAGTGAGGATTTCCTTATTCGCCTTTCGGTGGTCTTCAAGAAGTTTGGACTCATCCTCAATGAGTTTCTTTCTGTCATCTGTCAGTTTCTCTATGTCGGCATCATCAACCTTAGCCTTGAATTTTATATCTCTCACTTTGGCAATAAAGCTATCAATGGCTTTTGTAACAGCGTCTGCTTTATCGGTGGCTTTATTCAAGTTGTCCTTTGCTTCCTTTAAAGAAGATGCTGCCGTTTCAAGTTCTGATTTTGCCGAAGTCAAACTATTGCCAGCATCCTTGTAGGCTTGAAGCTGTTGGTCAAACTTGTCCGATGCCTTATCCATTTCGATATTCTTGTCAATCGTATTCTCGAAAGATTCGAAATCCATATCCGAGATTTTACTTTTACCTATTGGCATAGTTTCAATGCTGTTGGTTGAACATTCGGTTATCTGCCATATCCTTGCTTCTTACGAGGTCTGCACAGACGATTAGCCATTATAGCGCAACGATGCGCCCATGACAGTTCATCCTCGTCCTTGTCACGTCCCCAACCAGAGGTAGCACCACCTCCGCCACCGCCAGACTGGGCGGCAATGGTTGTGGCAGCATCAATGTATTCAGCAAAGAGAAGAATGGCGGTCTTCTGCACATCACCTATCTTGGCAAACACATTGTCGGCATCCAAAGCTATATTCTTGTCGATGACATCCAGACAATTCTGAGGAATATCAACAGGATAATGATGAAACTCGTCCGTATAGAAGTCGAAGTGACGTATCTTTGGAGAGTTGT
>OGQG01002005.1_pt1 | contig 13166 bp, 8 predicted proteins | sample 1553201 | NCBI WGS metagenome assembly OGQG01 (sample SAMEA2579925, study PRJEB22360) | human gut metagenome | biome: human gut; feature: human-associated habitat; material: faeces | place: Denmark | collected 2008/2010
ACGAAGAAAAATATGCCGTACTTTCTGAAGAAATCGTAGAGAAAGCTCATCAGAAACTGGATATATAATAAATTAAATCTGTTCATATATTAAGTGTGACAGATAATGACAATCTTGCCATAAAGGAGAATATAAAGGCATGGGCAAAAAAATGACATTTTTTTGTATTATAACCAACAGTGATAAAAAGGATAATTATGATAAAGCATTAAATATAAAAAAATATCTTGAAGAGAAGAAATGCAGATGTGAGATACTTGAAAACAGGATGACGCAGTCAGCAGGCATAAGGCATTTTACTGATATAGCTCATATAGATAAAGATACGGAATGTGCGATTGTGCTCGGTGGTGACGGAACCATGATACAGGCAGCAATAGATCTTGTACATACGGAATTGCCTATTATTGGTGTAAATACAGGAAATCTGGGTTTCCTTACGGAAGTCGAATATCAGAATGTATATTCTGCACTTGATAAACTGTTAAGTGGTGATTATACGATAGAATCAAGAATGATGTTAAAAGAAATATCATATTTTAAACAGCCTGACAGCCGTTCATCATGTTATGCATTAAACGATATTGTTATTAGCAAGAGAGGCAGTGGAAGACTTATAACAGTGAAAGTATATCTTGAGAATGAGCTTGCAGATGTCTACAGAGCAGACGGACTTATTATCTCTACACCGACCGGTTCAACCGGCTATAACCTGTCAGCAGGCGGACCTGTTATGGTGCCAAATCTTAAAGCTATGGTAGTTACGCCGATATGTGCACATTCGCTCAACAAAAGAAGTCTTGTTGTTGATGCAAAAGAAAAAATAACCCTTGAGATAGGTCAGACGAAAGATGTCGGCATAGATCTTGCGATGGTGACTGCTGACGGAAGAACGATAGGAGAATTGTCAACGGGAGATAAACTCGTTCTTGAAGTACCGCATGCGACAACAAGACTTATAAAGTTGTCAGAAATAGGATTTTATGAGAGAATGAGAGAGAAGTTGAACGGTGAATTGTAAAAGACTGTTAGGGAAAAGGGAGGAAATATGAAACTTGAAAGACGTTCAAAAATCATTGAGCTTATAGGCAAATATCAGATAGAAACTCAGGAGGAACTTGGGGAAAGACTTGAACAGGAAGGCTTTGCGGTAACGCAGGCAACAATTTCAAGGGACATAAGAGAGCTGAAGCTGACTAAAGTTTCGGTTGACGGAGTCCATCAGAAATATACGCTTTTGCAGGAAAAAGAAACAAATCTTTATCACAAATATGTGAGGGTGCTGCAGGACGGATTTCTGTGGATGGATCAGGCTGAAAACATACTTGTAATAAAGACAATATCGGGCATGGCTATGGCTATAGCTGCGGCACTTGACAATCTCGAAGTTCCCGGAGTAGTTGGGACTATAGCAGGTGATGATACGGTGATGTGTGCAATTCATTCAGTAGGCGAGGTGCCCGGGGTTATGACAAGAATAGACAGGCTGCTTAAAGAAGAAAAATAAATTTGCAAGAATGAAGGAAAAATGCTAAAATAAATTAGTTATGGTGGGAAAGTATTATATTATGTTATTTAAAGAAAGGAAAATAGAGAGATGTCAGGACATTCAAAATTTGCAAACATTAAACATAAAAAGGAGAAAAACGACGCAAAAAAGGGTAAGATTTTTACAATTATCGGACGTGAGATAGCCGTAGCTGTTAAAGAAGGCGGTGCAGATCCTGAAAATAACAGCAAACTTCGTGATGTTATCGCAAAAGCAAAAGCAAACAATATGCCAAATGATACTATCGACAGAGGAATCAAAAAGGCAGCAGGCGATGGTGACGGTGTAAACTACGAAGAAGTTACATATGAAGGTTACGGTCCAAACGGTATCGCAATCATAGTAAAAGCTCTTACAGACAATAAAAACAGAACTGCAAGCAACGTGCGCAACGCTTTTACAAAAGGAAGCGGAAGTGTCGGAACACAGGGATGTGTGTCATATATGTTTGATGAAAAAGGTCAGATTATTATTTCAAAAGAAGAACTTGAGGATAATGATATAGAAGTGGATCCGGATGAACTTATGATGCTTGCACTTGATGCGGGCGCAGAAGATTTTTCTGACGAAGAAGAAGCATATGAGATAATCACAGCACCGGCTGATTTTTCAGCAGTAAGAGAGGCTCTTGAAAAGGAAAACTATCCAATGGCAAGTGCTGAAGTTACTATGATTCCGCAAAATTATGTAGAACTTACAGATGAAAATGATATAAGACAGCTTAATCGTACACTTGATCTTCTCGACGAAGATGACGATGTACAGGATGTTTATCACAACTGGGATGAATAATTAAAGGTGTATATCGTTTCTGTTTCTGTATATAATCAATTTGCATCATTATATAAATAATATATTGTGCCGATAATATATTATAAGGGTAGTACCAAAAAGACGGATTGAGTGAGCCAGGGGAGGAATTATGAATCGATTAAAGGAAAAGATAAAGAAAAAATGGAAAGTTATGACAGGGTTGACAGCGATGTTTATGCTCGTCTTTCTGGTAGGGTTTGCCGTGAAAGCTCATTTTACGACAAAAGCTGCGGATGCACGTACATACACGATTTACGATAGTGCGGGTAAAGTTTTGACATCAGGTCAGGAATATACTATGCGTAGACTTAATGATCTTTTCACTGTTACAGGTGCACAGGATTCACAGACTAAATATGAGTGGCAGAGTTTGAAACCCGATGTTCTTCTTATAGGACAGGCAGGAACGAACAACTATGTTGGAACGCCGGTTACAACTACAGGAACGACAGGAAGTATTGCTACAAAAGCATTAATACAAGGTTCAGCAGGTCTTAGACTTACTGTTACGGAAAATATAAATGGCGTAGAGACAACAAAGTCATTTACATTTACTATAAATGTACAGTTCTCTATAAATGAGTCTCTTGATCCAACTACAGGTGTCGAAATGACAAAAGTCTTTGATACTGATGATCGTAAGGCGATTATTATGGATTATCACAGTGCGACTACTACAAGACTTGAATTTGGTACAAGTGCAAGTGATCCAACGCAGAAAACAAAACTTAATTTTATGTTTGGTAATGCCCAAAATGGTGACTGGGTAAGTAGTAACAAGGATGTTGTAAAAGTTGAGGGGAAAGGAATTGTTGCTATCGGTCCCGGTAGAGCTAAATTGACTGTTACATATCAGGAAACGGGGGACACGGTATCATATACGGATGAAATTTGGGTATATGTAAGACCGGAAGTTAAATATGAGTCAGCTGACGGTTCAGGAACGGCAAATGGACAGATTGTCAATTCAGATGTTTACAGTCCGTCTCTTGTTGTAAGAACAGGTGATTATCTTGATTGTCAGGCAAAATTTGAGAGTAATCCTAATGAATCTATCAGCAGTAAGCTTGTGTGGGTTATCTCAAAAGAAATAGGCAGTAAAAAAGTCCTTATAAAGGATTCTCTTGGAAATTCAACAGCAGAGTACAAGGACGATGCCGAACTTGTATGGCTTCCATCTTTGAGAAAATATCAGTTAAAAGCTAAAGCGGAAACATATATAGTTCAGTTCTTCGTTGCGGAGACATATCCGGGATTTGATAATCTCGATAACTCAGCAGGAAAGAAATATCATTGTGACCCGGTAAATATCGCAGGTGGTGTACAGGTTAAAACAAATTATGAGACAAAAAATGTAACCATCAATATCGGCGGACATTATGATTTAACTAATGCTTTTAACATATCATTATCTGCATTGCAGAAGAACTTTTCTGCACATGTTAATACAAATTATGATGGAAATGATGGTACAAGCATAATTGAGTTTAACAACGGTACATGGAATATCAATACAAAAACTACAGGTAAAGCCCAGTTGATTGTGGAGAGACATCCCAATCAAAATTCTGAGACAAATATACCGGAGTTTAATGACCTTGGTGACCAGCCTGATGGTACAACCGGTACAGGTGTTGTATATGTGAATATAACCGTAATGCAGACATTTTCAATGAATGTTTCGACGGCAGACATGTCGGTTGGTTCGACCCAGTTGTTATACGGTATGTTTGGTGAGGATACACCTACGGAAGCAGACCAGTTCAAGTGGGATCCGTCGGACGATTCAAATAATGAATATATAAGTATTTCAACGAATGGACAGTATGCAACGGTTACAGCAAAGAAAGAAACACCATCGAACAGTCCGGTTACGGTAACACTTTCGTGGACGAACTCGGATGGTTTGACCCTGACGACCACATGTAAGATTACCGTAAGAAAGAGTGTGGACAAATTTAATATTGTACCGAATAAGGTATCGGTTGAGGTCGGGCAGCAGCAGATTATAGCGACAGATCTCACTGAGAGCAGAAATCTTATCTGGCTTTCATCAGATCCAAAAGTGGGTACAATAGAGCAGATTTCAGGAACTACAAATCCATCTGCAATGTTTACCGCCTTAAAAGCAGGAAAAACAGTTATTACTGCATTGAACCCTGACAACAATGTATATGCAACTTGTGAAGTTACTGTTACGCAGCCTGTAACGAAACTTGCAATAGGTGTTGAGGATCAGGACACAAAACAGGTTACGCAGTATGATACATATACAACGACATTGGCGATGAAATATGTATTTATGAAAGCCATATATGGTCCGTCAGATACAACTGAGAATGAGTCTGACTTTAAGTGGAGTGTAGAAGGAACATCACTTTCAGACGTAAAGCCGACAGATATTGCTGAGATTGATTCATCAGGTAAGGTAACGATGAAGCGAGAGGGTGATGTGTATATCAAACTGCAAAGTGCAAATATGTATGCAACGTGTCACCTTATCATTCAGTCAAGACCTATGACAAGCATTACTACGGATGTGACAAATCTGAGTATGATAAAAGGTGATACATATACGGTTAAAACAACATATCTTCCTGAGAATGCGTCAGATACGAGAATGACATGGAAATCTGATGATGCTAAGGTTGCTACTGTAAATTCAAGTGGTGTTATTACTGCTGTAGGGGCAGGTACAACTTCGATTACCGTATCAGCGGTTCTTCCACAGTCAGACGATAATCATACTATTGCAACAGCGACTATACTTGTAACAGTAAGAGAAAGACTTGTATCTATCGCTTTTGGCTCAAATGCCGAATACATAGCTGTTGGTGGTTCAAAAACAGTTGATTTGAGATTTACTCCGAGTGATAATGTAAACAAGAATGTTACATATTCATCGTCAGATACGTCAATATTTACAGTAACACAGGAAGGTGTTATTACCGGTGTGAAAGAGGGTATAGCAGTTCTTAGCTGTGTGGCTGAAGATTTGGGACAAAGTGGAGCCGTAACATGTATGGTATATGTAACTCCGCAGGAAGTTTCGGCTACTGATTTCAGTATTACACCGAGTGAAGATACCGTCTATATAGGAAGTACAATACAGCTTACGCCTGTATTTACGCCTGAAGATACTACGATAAGAGATGTAACATGGACATCTTCTGATGAGGCAAAGGCTACGGTTGATGCTGACGGTGTTGTTTCAGGTATTGCAGAGGGAACAACAGTAATTACGGCTACTTACAAGGATACGACAAACGATAATAAAGTATGGACAAGTACATGTATCGTGACAGTTGAGAAAGCACCTATATACGCAACAGGTTTTGAGGTTTCTCCGACAACACAGAATATTATATGTGGTGACGAATTTACAATAACGCCTAAATTTACACCTGAGGATACTACAAATCAAACAGTTATATATCAGTCTCTTGATGAAACGATTGTTACTGTAAATTCAAATGGAGTTGTAACAGGTGTTGGACCTGGAGATGCAATTGTACAATGTACTTCTGTAGACGGAGGATTTAATGCAACTGTTGCAGTTCATGTTGACAATGCGGTTGATTTCAAACTTTCACCACAGAAGAGAGACCTCGCAATTGGTCAGAGTTTCACTCCTAAGAAAGTTATAAAACCTGCTAATGCGAAAAAAACAGCTACATGGAAATCATCTAATACAAAAATAGCAACTGTCAATTCAGCAGGTAAGGTTACTGCTAAAAAGAAAGGAACATGTACAATAACATGTACTCTTACAAAGTATAGACAGTCAGCTACATGTAAAGTAAAAGTTGGAAAGCTTTACTCAAAAGTAAGTCTTAATAAACATAATATAAGGATTGGTTTAAATCAGTCATACAGACTGAAAGCAACGGTAAAAACTAATGCAGCAAAGACGCCTAAACTTAAATGGAAGAGTTCAAACTCACGAATATTAAAGGTATCGAGTGGAGGAAAGATTACTGCTAAACGAGTTGGTATTGCCAGAGTTACCGTTATGACAAAAGATGCAATACATGCTAAGGCATCTTGTAAGGTAAGAGTTATAAGACGTGTTTCAAGTATCAGGCTTAACACTAACTATACAGTTTGTTATGTAGGAAGAAGTAAACAGCTTCATGCAATTATTAAACCGAAATCTGCATCTGTTAAGAAAGTTAAATGGCAAAGCTCAGATAAGAATATTCTTCAGGTAAACAGTTCAGGTAAAATCTGGGGCATTGCCGAGGGTGATGCATATGTCACCGCGACAACTACTGACGGAAGCAACAAGAGAGCAAGGTGCTTTGTCAAGGTAGTTGAGCCAACTCCTATAACAAGCATTGTTATTGCGCAGCAGGATGTGACGATGAAACGTGGAGACAGTTTGAAATTGTCATACTCAGTTCTGCCATCAGACAATTCAGATGATATTGAGTTCTCAAGTGACAACAAGAGAGTTGCAACAGTAAACAGAAAGGGTGTTGTAAAGGCTGTTGGTACAGGTAATGCAACTATTACAATACTTGCCACAAGCGGTGTATCATCAACAGTTAATGTAAATGTTGTTGCACTTAACAAATCTGAACTTAATCTCAGACAGTACGATTCGGAGACATTGATAGTTCATGGAACTGCAAATGCCGTAACATGGTACTCATCTAATACGAGAGTAGCTGTGGTAACGAACGGAAAAGATGTGGCCAAAGGAATAGGAACCGCATACATATATGCATATGTAAACGGCTGCAAGCTGGGATGCCAGATAAATGTTACATCGGTAAATAACAAGAACCGGTAAATTATGATGTAAGGGTCAAAAGCAGATAGCAATGTATGTTTACATACAAATTGCTATCTGGTGGCTTGACCCTGACATCCAGCCTATAAATGTCTTATGAGCCGGCCGTCAATTGTTAGATTTTTAATCTGACTTTTGGCGGTCGGTATTTTTATTTGTTTTTTATCCGTTGTTAAAATAGAGAAAATGTGTTCAGAAAATATGTTCTTGACAAACAACTGTTCAGTGTGTTAGTATTCATATTAAATAAATGAGCAAAAACAGACTGTTGAGGGGGTATTGATATGTTATTAAATCTTCATGTAAAAAACTTAGCTGTTATAGATGAAATTGAAGTTGAATTTTCAGACGGACTTAACGTACTTACAGGAGAGACAGGTGCCGGAAAATCTATTATTATAGGTTCTATAAATATTGCCCTTGGTGGAAAAGTATCAAGAGATATTATCAGAAAAGGAACAGAATTTGCATTGATAGAATTGACATTTCTTGCAGAGACAGATGAGCAGATATGCGAACTGGAGAAATTGGGGATTTCACTTGAGGAAAATATGCTTGTTATATCGAGAAAAGTTACGAAAAGCCGTACTATAAACAGGGTAAATGGAGAGACAGTGAATGTTTCCATGCTTAAAAGTGTTGCTGATATACTTATTGATATTCACGGACAGAACGAACAGCAGTCGCTTCTTCACAAACACAAGCATATGGAGATTGTTGACAGATATGTCGGAGAAAAGATGTACGGAAAAGATGTCAAATTTAGTAAGATGTACAAAGAATATAAGGACATGTCAGAAAAGTACAATGGGAAAGAGATTTCTGAAGATGAGCGTCTTAGAGAAATTTCATTTATTAAATATGAATTGGAACAGATTGAGGATGCTCATCTTGTAAAGGGGGAAGAAGCAAAGTTACAGGAGAGGTATCGTTATCTTTCAAATTTAAATGAGATTGAAAGTGGGATAGGAGAGATATATTCCATGATGGGAAGTTCGGATACAGGAGTGGAAAATGTGTCTCAGATGCTTGGAAGAAGTTCACGTATATTAGGTAAGATTAGTGAGTATGACGACGGTTTAAAAAATCTTGCCAGCCAAATATCAGAAATAGATGAACTTATTATGGATTTTAACAGAGATTTGCAGGCATATGCTTCGGATATTGAGAATACGGGTGAAGAATTTGAAAATGTGGAACAGAGACTTGACCTCGTAAGAGGAATTAAGGCAAAATATGGAGCTACTACGGAACAGGTTGAAAGTTATGCCAAAAATCTTACGAAAAAATTAGAAAAATATGAGGCGTATGGGGAATATAAGGCAAATTTAGAGAAAAAAATAAATTTATACAAAGAAAAATTATCAGAACTTGCAAAACAGATATCAAAAATCAGAAAAATCTGTTCTAAGGAACTTGAAAAGAAAATTATCGATGCACTTATAGATTTGAATTTTTTACAGGTTAAATTTGAGATAGCTGTTACGGAACTTAGTGAATTTGATATAAACGGAAAAGATGATATTGAATTTATGTTATCGACAAATCCGGGAGAAGATTTAAAGCCTTTAGGGAGTGCAGCATCAGGCGGTGAACTTTCACGAATTATGCTTGCCATAAAAGCTGTATTAGCTGAGCATGACTCTATAAGCACACTTATTTTTGATGAGATTGATGTAGGTATAAGCGGCAGGACAGCACAAAAAGTTGCCGAAAAAATGGCGTTTATAGGTAAGTCACATCAGGTTATATGTATATCACATCTTGCGCAGATTGCAGCAATGGCAGATTGCCATTATCTTATAGAAAAAAACAATACTGACAATCACACAAGTACGGTTATAAGAAGATTGTCTGATGATGAGTCTGTTGACGAACTTGCGAGAATATTAGGAGGTGCAAGGATAACAGAAGCAGTCATGGAAAGTGCAAGAGAGATGAAACAGTTAGCAGGAAAAGAAAAAGAGGAGTCGATAAAAAGGCTGACAGCATAAAGTATTATGAATACTTTTGAAGTATTTGCAGATTATATTTATCAGAAAAGAAAATGTGCATGTGTACATTTATAAAAATAAATGCTTTTCCGGGGGATATGATTATGCAGAGAAAAAAATATTATCAGTTTATACTTATAGGTTTACTGTTATTAGATATTGTAGTTTCAATCTTATATTATGTATGGTATCTTGACAGAAAAATACCTGCAAATATAAATATTATTGAAAATACAGAGGAATCATTTGATTTTAGTCTTCCGGTTCAGTGCAATGATGTCGCAAGTGATACTATAAAAGTTTTCAATAATTCTCAACATGGTGGAAAAGTAAAGGTGGTTGCAGGAGAAAGTACAGGAAGCTGCAAGGCTGAACTTAAATTGTTTGGGATTTTTCATTACAGAAATATAAAATTTAATGTTGTAAAAAAGCAAAAACTTATTCCGTCAGGGAGAGCAGCGGGAATTTATGTCAATGCAAAAGGTGTTATGGTTCTTGGAACATCATCGGTTGTGGGAAAGGGAGGGAACAGTTACAGTCCGTCTAAAAATATTCTTCAGGCTGGAGACTACATTTATAATGTTGCAGGCGAAGAAGTATCTTCAATCGATGATATCGAAAAAATTTTACAGACACTTGGAAGTGGAAATATCAAGATGAAAATCCGCAGGGGAAAAGAAAAGATAGATGTAAAGGTTAAAGCTATAGAGAATGAGGATGGAAAAGTGAAAATAGGTACATGGCTTCGGGAGGATACAGAAGGAATAGGAACCATAACATATATATCACCTGATAATACTTATGCCGCACTTGGACATGGTATAGCTGATGCAGATACAGGACTGCTTGTTGACATATCAGCAGGAGGTTTGTATGAGGCTGCAGTAAATAAGGGTATACCGAGCAAGAGGGGTGTACCGGGGCAGATATCAGGCAGTGTGGAATTATCTGACAGGTGTCGCATAGGCAGTATTATTTCAAACAATGATTCAGGAATCAAGGGCGAAATCCTAAAAAGTGAGGCAGTAAACTGTGACAATAAATATGCTGTTCCTGTCGCACTTAAGCAGGATATAAAGAAAGGCAAAGCATATATATTGTGTCAATTGGACGATGATGTTAAAAAATATGAAATTGAAATCTGCAATATAATTCAAAATGCAAAAGAAAATAAAGATATGGTTATTAAAGTTACTGATAAGAAACTTCTGAAAAAGACAGGGGGGATTGTCCAGGGAATGAGTGGTTCGCCTATAGTACAGGATGGCAGAATAGTAGGGGCAGTTACGCATGTTTTTGTAGATGAACCGACTAAAGGCTATGCAATATTTATTGAAAAGATGTTAAAATAGCAAATTGATTTTTATAATAAAGTAGAACGGTGTTGTCAAAAAGTAGAAAATAGTAGAGAAACATAGTGAACGATGATGTAACAGGGTATTATAAGTCGAAATGTAGAGAGTGTTTACCGTTGAAATATGATGAGTAAGGTAATATTATCAAGAAGTAGTAAAACAGAAAGTCGAATTTGGAGGTAAACATGGACAACATCAAAGTTTTAGTAGTTGACGACAACGGAAGAATTGTAAATTTACTAAAGGATGCAATCACAAAAGAAACGGATATGGATGTAGTAGCAACAGCTAACGATGGCGAGGAGGCATTGAAAAAAATAGAAGTCTACAATCCTGATGTGGTCTTGCTTGACCTTATAATGCCGAGAATTGACGGTTTGGGTGTTATGGAGAGGTTGAAAGAGAAGAAAAAGATAACTTCAGTTCCAAAGATAATAGTTATTTCGGCTGTCAGTCAGGAGAGTGTTACAGAAAATGCATTTATGCTTGGTGCGGCATATTACATTCTCAAGCCTTTTGACACACAGATGGTACTTTCAAGAATAAGAACAGCAGTCAATGAAGAAAATGCTGAAAATCATGTAATAAATACAATATATGAGAACGGAAACAAAATGCTGAAAAAATCATATAATCTTGAAGCAGATGTAACAGATATAATACACGAAATAGGAGTGCCTGCACATATAAAAGGATATCAGTATCTTAGAGATGCGATAATCATGTCGGTTAATGATGACGAGATGCTTGGAGCGATTACGAAAAGATTATATCCTACCATAGCAAAAAATCATAAAACGACATCGAGCAGAGTTGAGAGGGCTATAAGACATGCTATTGAGGTTGCATGGAGCAGAGGCAAGGTAGATACAATAGAAGAACTTTTTGGATATACTGTAAGTTCAGGGAAAGGAAAACCAACCAATTCGGAATTTGTTGCACTTATATCTGATAAGATAAGACTTGAATATAAAATGAATAGGAAAATGATAGTTTGACAGAAAAATACTTTTCAGAGCCGGCAAATTAGGGTATAATGTATATAAACATTGGCGAAGGAGGTTGGTTTTATTGAAAAATATTTTATTTGTAGCATCAGAGTGTGTTCCTTTTATTAAAACAGGAGGATTAGCGGATGTAGTAGGGTCACTGCCAAAGTGTTTTGACAAGAAGAAATATGATGTAAGGGTTATGATACCAAAGTATGCATGTATTCCTGATGAATGGAAAAATAAGATGGTTTACAAAACTCATTTTTATATAGATTTGGCTTGGCGTAAACAGTATGTAGGTATCATGGAGATGCAGTATGAAGGTGTAACCTTTTATTTCGTGGATAATGAGTTTTACTTTGCAGGACCAAAGCCATATGGTTATATACATGAGGATATAGAGAAATTTGCATTTTTCTGTAAAGCAGCATTGTCATCACTTCCGAGTCTTGATTTTCACCCCGATGTAATTCATTGTCATGATTGGCAGACGGGACTTATTCCAGTGTATCTTCATGATATGTTTCAGGAGAATCCATTCTACACAAATATTAAGACAATCATGACTATACATAATCTTAAATTCCAAGGTGTGTGGGATTTACAGAAAGTAAAAGATATTACAGGTATAAACTCATCATTTTTTACCTCAGATAAGCTTGAGGCTTATGGTGATGCGAACTACCTTAAGGGTGGTATAGTTTATGCTGATTTAGTTACTACAGTTAGCGATTCATATGCCGAAGAGATTAAGATGCCATTTTATGGAGAAAAACTTGACGGTCTTATGCGTGCAAGGGACAATTCCCTTTTTGGAATAGTAAACGGATTAGATTATGATGAGTACAATCCTGAGACGGATCCTCTTATCTATAAAAATTATTCGGCAAAGACGTTTAGAAGAGAAAAAATTAAAAATAAAAGAGCACTTCAGAAAGAGCTGGGGCTTGAGGAAAACGATAAAAAATTTATGATAGGTATTGTTTCAAGACTTACTGACCAGAAAGGTCTTGATTTGGTTGACTACGTCATTGAAGAGATATGTGCCGAAGATACACAGCTTGTTGTACTTGGTACAGGTGAAGAAAAATATGAGCATTTATTCAGACATTATGAGTGGAAGTATCATGACAGAGTATCTGCCAATATTTATTATTCAAATGAACGTTCTCATAAGATTTATGCGGCATGTGATGCATTTCTTATGCCATCGCTTTTTGAGCCATGTGGACTTAGCCAGTTGATGAGTCTCAGATACGGAACAGTTCCTATTGTAAGAGAAACAGGAGGACTTAAAGATACCGTAGAACCATACAATGAATACGAGAGCAAGGGAACAGGATTTTCATTTTGTAATTATAACGCACATGAAATGCTGAATACTATTCGTTATGCAAAAGATGTATATTTCAATCGTAAGCGTGAGTGGAACAAGATAATTGACAGAGGAATGGCAAAAGATTTCTCATGGGGACAGTCAGCACTCAAATATGCAGAATTATATGACAGATTATAAAATTAAGTTTATTTATAACATATAGTCAGAGCTGAACTATTAGATATAATTTTATATTTAAACGGTTCAGCTCATTTTAGATAAATTTTGCCGTGATATTAGATTTTTTTATGAAGTTGAGCTCAAGAGGGATTTTGACTCTTGCATCATAT
>OGQG01002007.1_pt1 | contig 13163 bp, 9 predicted proteins | sample 1553201 | NCBI WGS metagenome assembly OGQG01 (sample SAMEA2579925, study PRJEB22360) | human gut metagenome | biome: human gut; feature: human-associated habitat; material: faeces | place: Denmark | collected 2008/2010
CTCCCACAAATTGTGACGCACATCTTGCAGAAAGCCTTTTTCAAACACGCTCTGGAGCTTGACTGTTTTTTTCGTAACAGAAGCTTACGTTTGGATTCCTGTTACATAAAGAAAACAATTTGCATGAAATCCCTGCTATCCGGGGAAATTATAAGACAGGGGGGACAATCTGAGAACTCATGAATCTTCATGATAAAAAACTATACAATATGCACAAAATACAAAATAAAAGTTTGTCTACAATTTAAGCTTCTCGAGAAACCTGTTGATTTTGCTGAAAAGTTACGATATTATGAAGCCACCGAAAGGAAAGCAGGACAGACGTGTCCGGAAAAGCTTTCAAATAAACAAGTGCTGCGCAGCCTTCATTGAGTAAAATAATGGAGGAAAGAAAGATGAACAAGAAACTTATTTGCACATTAATGGCAGGTACATTGCTGGTTGGTACAGTTACCGGCTGCGGCAGTTCCTCTGAGGGAGATTCTTCTGCAAAAGGAACAGAACTGGAACTTTTTTCCAGCAAGGCAGAGAACAAGGATATTCTTCAGAAGCTGGTAGACAAATTTAATGAGACACATGAGGACGTGACAATCAAGATCACAGCTCCGGCAGATGCAGGAACTGTATTAAAGACCAGAATGGCGAAGAATGATATGCCGGATATCGTTGCAATGGGCGGTGACAACAACTACACAGAGGTAGAAAGTGCCGGAATGCTGGTGGACTTAAGCAGCGAGGATTACATTTCCAATATTCAGGAATCCTACCTTCAGATGGTATATGATGTAAATAAGGATAAAGAAGAGAAAGCATATGGCGTTCCGTATGCAACAAACGCTTCCGGTGTCATTTATAACGTTGACAAATTCAAAGAATATGGCATTGAGATTCCAAAAACATGGGACGAATTCATTGATGTACTCGAGAAACTTCAGGATGCAGGTGAACAGCCACTTCTTATGACATACAAAGATGCATGGACAAGTAACTGCCCATGGAACAGTATTGCATCTGACCTTGCTCCGGAGAGCTTTAATGATGAACGTAAAGCCGGCAAGACCACATTTGTTGGAACCCACGAGGAAATTGCAGAAAAATATATGAAGCTTCTTGACTATGCTCAGGACGATTTTATGGGACTAACCTACGACGATGGAAACAAAGCTTTTGCAAATGGAGAAGCTGCCATGATCATCAATGGAAACTGGGCAGTCAACCAGTACAAAAATGCAAATAAAGATATCAATGTGGATATGTTTGCATTCCCGGCTTCCAATGAGGAATCCCAGAACTATGTAACCTCTGGTGTAGATATACTTCTTGGCGTATGCAAAGACAGTGCAAATGAAGAAGTGGCAAAAGAATTTGTATCCTTTATGCTTGAGCCAGAAAATGCAAAAATGTACATTGATGATCAGTTTGCTTTCTCAGCTGTAAAAGGTGTAGAGCAGGAGAATGAGACCGTAGCTGGTGTGAAAGAAGATATTGCAGCTGGAAAGGTTGCCAACTTCCCGGATCATTACTATCCATCCGGATTTGATATGTCTGCGCTTCTGACCGAAATGTGCTTGAACTACACAAACGGAATGGACAACGAGGAGAATATAAATCAGTTCCTTGCACAGTGTGATGAGAAATATGACATTGCAAATGTAGACTGATCTATGTGACTGATGGAAAATACAGGCGAAAGGTGAAGAACGTGAACCGTCACCTTTTGAGCCGTATGAATTGTAAGGCTGCTGGCCACTGAGTGAACAGCAGCCTTGTAAAAAAATAAGGGAGGATTCTATGAAGAATAAAGCCCCACGGAAAAAACCTGCTGTCAACCGGGTTTACTACATTTATGTAGGAATTCTTGCTGTTCTGTTTTTTACTTTCCACACCATTCCATTTTTAAAAGGTGTTATGTACAGCTTTACAGACTGGAGAGGATATGGAGAGTGGAATTTTGTAGGACTTCGAAATTATATCCATATGTTTTCTGATGTGGATACAGGAAATGCATATTTGTTTACATTCAAATTTGCGGTGATCACTACCCTTCTGGTAAACGTGATCAGTCTGATCCTGGCCTGTGCATTAAATGCAAAGATCAAGTTTAAAAACACAATCAAAGCTTTTTATTTCCTTCCATATATGTTGGGAAGTCTGATTGTAGGATTTATTTTCAACTATATTTTTGCAAACCTGATTCCACAGCTGGGAAAAGGCCTTGGAATCAAAGCTTTAAGTGTAAATATTCTTGGAACCAATCATGCCATCTGGGGAATTGTTGCGGTATCCTTATGGATCGGATGCGCTTTTAACACCCTGATCTACATTGCAGGACTTCAGTCCATTGACACAGATGTATATGAGGCTGCTGACCTAGATGGAGCGACCGGCTTCAAAAGATTCAGCAAAATCACGTTCCCTCTGCTGGCACCATCTTTTACCATCAATATGGTACTTTCCGCAAAGGGTTATCTGATGGTTTACGATCAGATCATGGCTATGACAGAAGGCGGTCCGGGAACCAGTACAACATCTATTGCAGTATTGATCTACAAAAAAGGCTTCGGAGGCGGACAGTTCGCCTATCAGTCAGCCAATGCAGTTATGCTTTTTGTGGTAGTGGTACTGATTTCCGTATTCCAGCTGCGTGTACTTGAGAAGAGGGAGGAAAAATTAGGATGAAACAGAATACAGTGAAAGTAAAAGAGCGTTACAACTGGCCTGTTACGATCCTTCTGATCATTGGAATCGTACTTGTCATCCTGCTGCCTCTTTATATGGCACTGATGATTGCCATCAAGGATCCAACAGATATGAACAACATTCTGGCACTGCCAAGAAAAATCAGACTTCAGAACTTTGCAGATGCCTGGGTAATGACAAATTTTCCAAGAAAGTTTCTTAATACAGCATTTATCACAGTGGTGAATCTGATTTTTACACTGATCACAAACTCTTTTGCCGCTTATGCCATCACAAGAAACCGTAAAAAGAGCAAATTCTTTTCCCTCATGTATTATTACTTTATCAGTGCCATGTTTATACCGTTCCAGGTAATCATGCTTCCGCTGGTTGTGCAGGCAAATGCTTTTCACCTGGATAATATTTTCGGAATTACATTCCTGTACATTATTTTCGGTCTTCCTATGAATACGTTCCTTTATACAGGGGCAGTAAAGGCAATCCCGGAGGCACTTGACGAAGCAGCCATGATTGACGGGGCAAATCCGATTCAGATTTTTTCCAGGATCATTTTCCCGGTTCTGAAGCCTACCACAGCTACAGTAGCAATTCTTTCCTTCATGTGGACCTGGAATGACTTTACCATGCCATTGGTACTGTTAAGTGATGAAAGCCAACAGACACTGCAGCTTGCCCAGTATGTATTTAAAAAACAGTTTTCTGTTGATTATAATCTGGCATTTGCTTCTTATCTGCTTGTTCTGCTTCCAGTGCTGATCGTGTATATTTTCTGTCAGAAATGGATCATGAATGGTGTAGTAGCCGGTGCAGTAAAATAGAGAAAACAAATACGCGCCATGGGAATATTTCACTGCGGTCATGTACCGGGCAAGAATATTCTGTGGGAAAATAAATATAGAATATCAGGAGGACAGCCAGGAAATGAAGAAGAACTGGTGGAAAGAAAGTATTGTATACCAAATCTATCCAAAAAGCTTCAATGACAGCAATGGGGATGGAATTGGTGATATCAGAGGAATTATAGAGAAACTTGATTATCTGAAGGAACTTGGGGTAAATGTTCTGTGGATCTCACCTATGCTGGAGTCCCCACAGGATGACAATGGCTATGATATTTCAGATTATCGCAGAATTTACAAAGATTACGGAACCATGCAGGATTACGAGGAACTGCTTTTTCAGGCGCATGAGCGTGGAATCAAGGTGCTGATGGACCTGGTTGTAAATCATACTTCAGACGAACATCAGTGGTTCCTGGAGAGCAAAAAGTCCAAGGATAATCCGTACCGTGACTATTATATCTGGAAAAATCCGGTAAACGGAAAAGAGCCAAATAACTGGGGCGGTGCATTCGGCGGTTCTGCATGGGAATACGACAATGAGACACAGATGTATTACCTGCACCTGTTTTCCAAAAAACAGCCGGATCTGAACTGGGAAAATGAGAAAGTGCGCCAGGAAGTTTACGATATGATGAAATTCTGGTGTGACAAGGGAATCGACGGCTTCCGTATGGATGTGATCAGTATGATTTCAAAGGATCAGGCTTTCCCGGATGGAGAAGTGAAAAGCGGCCTGTATGGAGATTTCGGTCCATACAGCGTTCACGGTCCGCGGGTCCATGAATTTTTACAGGAAATGAACCGTGAGGTATTGTCCAAATATGATATCATGACAGTTGGGGAAACTTCTGGTGTTACCATTGAAGAGGCACAGAAATATGCCGGGGAAGACAGTGGCGAGCTGAATATGGTGTTCCAGTTTGAACATGTAGAAGATGCTTCTCCGCATGCGGAGTTTGGCAAATGGACCACTGACAGATATGACTTTAAGGCTTTCAAAAAGACGATGATCAAATGGCAGGAGGAACTTCAGGGAAAAGCATGGAACAGTCTTTTCCTGGGAAATCATGATCAGCCAAGAAGCGTTTCCAGATTTGGAAATGACAATCCGGCATACCGAGAGACTTCTGCAAAAATGCTGGCAACCTGTCTTCATATGATGCAGGGAACCCCTTATGTATACCAGGGAGAAGAGCTTGGCATGACAAACGCATATTTCCATAAGCTGGAAGATTATAAGGATATTGAGAGCATTCAGTATTATACAGAGCTGACAGATGCAGGGCTGATGGAGCCGGATTACATGATGAAATGTCTGATGCTCAGAAGCCGTGATAATGCAAGAACACCTATGCAGTGGGACGGTTCAGAAAAAGCAGGTTTTACAGATGGGGAGCCGTGGATTAAAATAAATCCGAACTGTAAAGAAATCAATGCAGCCAGTCAGTTGGATGATCCGGATTCCATTTTCCATTATTATCAGAAACTGATCGCTCTTCGCAAGGAGAAAGATATTATTGTGTACGGTGAGTTTGAACCTCTTTGCCGTGAGGATGATCAGATTTTCGCATATACAAGAAAGCTGGATGAGGAAAGACTTCTTACAGTCTGCAATTTCAGTGAGCAGTCTGCAGAATTTGAAGTTCCTGCAGAATTTGAAGGTTCCCGGTGCCTGATTACAAACCTTGACCGAAAAGTATTTGCGGGTAAGGTCGTGCTGAAACCTTATGAGGCATTTGTGTTATATAAATAAACAGGTTACTGGACGCGAAGCAGACAGCAGCAAAAACAGACTGAAAGGGGCAAAATTTCTTGCCCCTTTTTATGAAAGACGAGGAAGAATGTTATGATCAGAAAGTTCAGATACGGCGCTCCTTTTAATACGGAGGCGCTGACAGAGGAGATTGAGACAGCGGATGGTGCTTTTCCGTATGGGAAGATCAGCCTGGAGAGTGGCTTTGATTTTACCTATGTGATGGATGAGGAGGATATTGTCTACGGGCTTGGAGAGGCCAACCGTGGAATCAACAAAAGAGGTTACTGCTACATCAGCAATTGTACCGATGATCCAAACCACACGGAGGACAAACGCTCCCTGTATGGTGCCCACAACCTTATTATCGTAAGTGGAAAGACAACCTTCGGTCTATTTTTCGATTATCCGTCTGAACTGACCTTTGACATTGGGTACACCAGAATGGATACCCTGAAGGTGACATGTGCAGATGCAGATCTGGATGTGTATGTGATCGGGGGTGAGTCTGCTTATGACATTGTAAAGCAGTTCCGCCATGTGATCGGACGTAGCTATATTCCCCCGAAATTTGCATTTGGTTTCGGACAGAGCAGATGGGGATATACCACCAAGGAGGATTTTCGCAAGGTGGCAGCAGGCTATCGTGAGAATCACATCCCTTTGGATATGATCTACATGGACATCGATTATATGGATTCCTATAAGGACTTTACTTTGAATCCGGAGAATTTCCCTGATTTCCCGGATTTTGTAAAAGAGATGAAAGACCAGGAGCTACGCCTGATCCCTATTATTGATGCTGGTGTAAAAGTGGAAAGCGGCTATGAGGTTTACGAGGAAGGTGTGGAAAAAAGATACTTCTGCCAGCGGGAGGACGGAAGTGATTTTGTGGCAGCCGTATGGCCGGGGGATACTCATTTCCCGGATTTTCTGAACAAGGATGCCAGAAAGTGGTTTGGAGACAAATACAGCTTCCTTATTAGACAGGGGATTGAAGGCTTCTGGAACGATATGAATGAGCCTGCTATTTTCTATTCCTCAGAGGGAATGGAAGAGGCGAAGAAACTTGCCGGAGAGTTTTCCCAGGATAAAGACGGTAAGATCCACATTTGGAAAATGCAGGGCGAGCTAAACGGACTCGCAAACAACCCAGAAGATTACCGCAGATTTTATCATAATGTGGATGGCAAAAAGATCCGTCACGACAAGGTACATAACCTGTTTGGCTACAATATGACAAGAGCAGCAGGCGAAGCATTCGACCGCATTGATCCGGAGAAGCGTTTCCTGATGTTTTCCCGTTCCTCCTATATTGGAATGCACCGTTACGGCGGAATCTGGATGGGAGACAATAAATCCTGGTGGTCACACATTCTTCTGAACCTGAAAATGCTGCCGTCTTTGAATATGTGCGGATTCCTTTACACAGGAGCAGATCTTGGCGGATTTGGTGCGGATGCAACAAGAGACCTGGTGCTTCGCCATATGGCACTTGGGGTATTTACTCCGCTTATGCGTAACCATTCCGCAATCGGAACAAGAGAGCAAGAGTGCTATCAGTTTGAGAATGTTGAGGATTTCCGAAATGTGGTAAATACGAGATACCGCCTTGTTCCGTATCTGTACAGCGAATACATGAAGGCCGCTTTAAACGATGATATGTATTTCAAACCACTTGGCTTTGTTTATCCGGATGATAAGATGGCAATCCGGGTGGAAGACCAGCTGATCCTTGGAAATGAGATTATGATCGCACCGGTTTACGAGCAGAACGCAAGAGGGCGTTATGTTTACCTTCCGGAAGAAATGAAGTTTGTGAAATTTCTGACAGACGGAAGTATTTCTGAGGAGATTCTGGAAAAGGGCGTTCATTATGTGGAGGTTGCCTTAAATGAAGTGCCTCTGTTTATCCGTAGTGGTAAGTGTATTCCGGTTGCAGAGGCTGCGGAGTGTGTGAAGGATATTGATACTTCCAAACTCACTATGCTGGGATATGAAGGCAGCAGTTATACTTTGTACGAGGATGATGGCGTGCATAAGGAGTACGATAAGGCTGAGAATTATAGAAAATTAGAAAAATAACAGAATGAAAAGATCCCTTGAAAGTCTTTGGAAATTTCACGACGAGGTTTAAAAGATTTTTTAAACAGGATCCAGAAGACAGAAAATCGGAGCTAGCCATCAATTGCCAGCTCCGATTTTTTCAGATACCATATCGATAAACCACACCAACAGAATCAATCCCAGCATGATTGCACCAGCTTTTTCCCAGGCATATTGATTCATGGAAAAAATAAGGGGCGCTCCGATTCCGCCTGCGCCTACCAGACCGAGAACGGAAGCTTCACGGATGTTTACATCAAACCGGTAGAGGATGATAGAGGTGAAAACAGGCTTCAGCTGCGGCAGGACACTGTGGCAGATGGCGGGAAGAGGACGGACCCCCATGGCCAGCAGCGCATGATAGGGACGAGGGTCCAGGGCATCTAGTGCTTCTGTAAATCTTTTGGTGAGAAGTCCGATACTGCATACGGCCAATGTCAGCACTCCTGTGAAAGCTCCTGGCCCGGATACCCGGATGAAAATCAGTCCATACACCAGAAAAGGCACCGAACGGATTACCATGATCACCAGGTTAAAAAGAAAGGACACAGGAGCAGGTACGAAACGTTTGGTATTTAGAAAAGCCAGCGGTGCAGATACAATGGCTCCGATTACCGTTCCAATAAAAGCAATGCACACTGTTTCCAGTAAAAGATACCCAAGCCCATCTTTTTCAGCCGAGAAAAAGAAGCTCCAGTCTGGCTGCAGAAAGCCAGCAAACATATTTCGCAAAGTCTGTGGACTGGTTCTGGAAAAATCCGGCAGGGAAAGGGTAAACGTGCAGATCAGAAACAGGGCAGCCAGAAACAGAAGCAGCAGTCTGGCCTGCTCTTTTTTTATTGTGCGCTCTTTTCGTATCAAGGCGGCCAGATACCGACTGAAATATTCAATCACACACACTGTTAGAAACAGCATCAGCAGAATGGTCCCCACTTTGTCATACTCCAACCAGGAAATCTTCTCATTGAGAAGCAGTCCGATACCGCCAGCTCCCACATATCCTAAAATGGAGCTGTGCCGTACATTGGTTTCCAACAGGTAAAGTGCATTGGTGAGAAATCCAGGAATGATCTCTGGTAGAATTCCATGGATATAAGCTACATACTTTGAAACACCCATAACCCGAAGTGCCTGGTAAGCTTTTACATCGGCGGCACTTGCATCCTCGTAGGTAAGTTTTGTCATAATGGCAAAGGTGTACAAGGTAATGGCAAAAGTACCTGCAAAGGTTCCAAGCCCGAAAAGAAAGGTAGCAGTAAGCGCCAGAATCAAGGCTGGAAAAGAACGGAGAATTTGGATTACAATTCTAAGTATCCGTCGTATTACAGCTGGAAATCCTAAGTTTGCAGCGCCAAAAGGCGAGAGTACAAGGGCAAAAAAGGTGCCAAGTACCGTTCCGGTAACAGACATCTGAAGGGTGTAAAAAAGCGGTAGCAGGATCTTCTGAATATAAGAAAAATCTGGCGGGATCATATCCACGACCAGGTCGGTGAGGTGGTTCCTTCGTTTCCAGAAAGTTACAAGGTCACAGTCTGTGAAATTTGCTGCAAGGAAAAACAAAATCAGAAAAGAAATTGGAACAGCAAATTTTGCCACAATGGAATTTTTGCTTGTTTTGTTATCATTCATAAGCGACACCTCGCTTATTCTCTATCCGGACATCATTTTTGTTATAAATTTGTGCAGTGATAGAATCAGTCAGATCAGTTGTCTTACCGTCAAATACAACCTTGCCATCTTTCAGACCAATAAGTCGGTCGGAGAATTCCTGGGAGAATTCCAGATTATGGCTGTTCATTAAAATGGTGACATCATCAGTCTCATGAATACTCTTTAGCAACCCTAGAATTTGTCTCCCGGTAACTGGATCAAGAGACGCCACCGGTTCATCTGCCAGCAGGATTGCCGGATGCCGCATAAGTGCCCTTGCAATCGCCACCCTTTGCTTTTGTCCGCCAGACAGATTCTTAATCGGTTCCTCTGCCTTTTCCAGAAGTCCAACCCGATCCAGCAGTTTCAGAGCTTCTTCTTTACGTGTTTTTCTATAAAGTCCAAACACGCCCTGGAAAAATCCCATATCCGGAAGTCCGGCAGTCAGCACATTCTTCAGACAGGTAGAATTCTCCACCAGACAAAAGTCCTGATAAATGGTTGCGATGGATTTTTGCAGTTCACGTTTTTTCCTTCCTTTTAGAGAATCAAAGCGCTTATCATCCAGAAGCACCTGTCCGCCAGTGCACTTCATCATTCCATTGAGAATGCGAAAGAGCGTTGTCTTTCCCGCCCCCGAAGGCCCGATCACCGAGACAAACTCTCCTTGCGAGACGCGGAAATCCACATCTATCAGGGCTTTTGTGCCATTATGAAATTCTTTTGCGATATGCTGAATCTGTAAATTCATAGATAAAATTGACCTCGTTTAAAACTACTGCCGAGGCAAATAACCTGCCCCGGCAGTTTAAAATGTTTTGTAACTATTCAGAAAAGTTGAAGTCTATTCCATAGACTTCAGCAGCTCCTGCGCCTCTCGTTCGCCATCGTAATTGGAGTCATCGCCCCATTCATATCCAACCTGGCTGAACACGCTGATAATATCTTTTCCCTCGTCCGTATTCGCAATCTCAATAAAGGAATCTCCCAGCGCCTGGCGGAAATCTTCATCCTGCATAACTTCAGAAGTTTTGCTGTAGGCAATCATATCATTGTAAATCTTATCTGTAACTCCGATTACACCAGTCTGATTTACCATATCATCTGTACCTCCGAAGGTCTCTTTCCATTCCGGTGCGTATTTGGTACGGATGTGGCCATAAGAAACCATCACATCAGCCTGTCCGGAAGCCAGACGTGCAAGAGAGGTTGTATAAGAATCAGATTCTACCGCATTTGCCAGATCACTGATTCCCTTTCCATATTTTTCGTTCAGCCATAAGCTTGGATAAATATAACCGGAAGCTGAAGTTGGTCCCATAACAGCCCAGGTAGCATCGTTCAGATCATCCCAGGTAAGCTCTTCGCCGTTATTTACCTTTTCCAGTAAAGCCTGTCCCTTTTCGCTTGGACCTGCCAGAATAATAGAACGGTAATAGGTAGACATCTCATCGGTGTTTTCTTCGATTGTACCATCATTCCAATCTTTCGGATCATCAGAATCTTTGTTGATTCCATAGCGAAGGGCGGTAAGAAGAACGTCACAGTCATCAGAGAAAAGTACGTAATTTCCGCCGGAAATAAATCCGATATCTGCGCTTCCTGCACTTAAAGCTTGGCCAACAGCGGTGTAGCTTGTACCTACTGTCATGTCCACGTTCTCCACGTCATACCCCTTGGTGAGCAATGTTTCCTTCAGTAAATCTTCCAGCGGCTCTGTAGCAGTGGTGATGGTGTCGGAATCTGCATATGGGGAAAATGCAATCTTCAGAGAATCAATGGTTTTGGTGTCCTCTGCAAAAACAGTGACAGTGCTCCCAACGGTAAGTCCCAGGCATAATGCCAGGGAAAGTGCGGATACAATGTGTTTCTTCATAGTGAAATACCTCCATGCTTTTGTTTGATCATATAATGTGTTACTGTGCATTTGAAATGTTACGCAAAGCGAATCGCTGCGAATAAAATGGGCAGTAACTTTATTTCTGCTGGAAGTCGGTTATAACGAGAAAATTGCCCAATTTCTTACTATAGAATGTTTGAAAAAATTTTTCTGCAAAGCTGGGAATAGAGATTACAGCAATGGACTCTCAAATATGCCATGGTGAGAAGGGCTCATTATTCATGTAAATAAAAATACATGCCTCCCAGCATGTATCGAAAATGACTTTCGAGCAGATGCTGACAATCCACCTGCAAAAAAACAGGTGAACAGGTTTCGGTCGATCCTAACGGGATCCTCTCAACCCGGACCTACGGGCTCCCTCGCAATCTGGTTTTCGTCATCACAAATTCTGACCGCAGCACAAGGGCGCTCCCCCTGGTGCTGCATTCCGTTAACCGGATAAATTGTATCATACCTGCCCTGGAATTACAATAAAAAATTCTGGCATAGCATTTGTAAAAATGGAGATGGAGATGGAGAAGTTATTGCTTATTCGAAGTTCAATAATATGGAAAAAAAACATGGCAGTTCTCCATCGAAAATAATTGACGTGGTATATGCTTTAGTGAGGGAAAGAAAAATCCCCGTAACAGATCAAATTTAAGGTCTGTTATGGGGATTTATGTGTAGGAATAGTTATAAAAAAGTGTAAAACTCTATAATTTCAATCCGTTATTGTGGAAAGCCTGCAATTATTTAATTGCATCCAACGCATTGGAAATATCCGCGATCAGATCCTCTTTATCCTCAAGACCAAGGCTGATACGGATCAGCTCTGCCGGTACGCCAGCTTCAATGAGCTGCTCGTCTGTCATCTGTCTGTGGGTAGAGGTGGCAGGGTTCAGGCAGCAGGTTCTTGCATCTGCTACGTGAGTCTCAATTGCGCCAAGCTTTAAGTTCTGCATAAAAGTGGAAGCTGCTTCACGGCCGCCCTTCAGACCGAAGGAAACAACACCGCAGCCGCCGTTTGGCAGATATTTCTTCGCTCTGTCATAGTATTTATTAGATGGAAGTCCAGGGTAATTTACGTAAGCTACCTTCGGATGGCTTTCCAGAAATTCTGCTACAGCCTGTCCGTTCTCCACATGCTTCGGCATGCGTACATGCAAGGACTCCAGTCCAAGATTCAGGATGAAAGCACTGTTCGGGGACTGCATGGAACCGAAATCACGCATAAGCTGAGCGGTACATTTCGTGATGAATGCGCCTTCTTTTCCAAATTTCTCAGCATATGTAATTCCGTGATAGCTTTCATCTGGGGTGCAAAGTCCCGGATATCGGTCTTTGTGCGCCATCCAGTCAAAGTGACCGCCATCAATTATAGCACCGCCTAATGCTGCACCATGTCCATCCATGTATTTGGTGGTGGAGTGAGTAACAATGTCAGCCCCCCATTCGATGGGGCGGCAGTTCACTGGTGTAGGAAAGGTATTATCTACTACAAGGGGAACCCCATGTTCGTGAGCAACTTTTGCAAAAAGTTCAATATCCAGGACGGTAAGTGCCGGATTCGCAATGGTTTCGCCGAACATAACCTTGGTATTTGGCTTGAAAGCTGCGTTTAATTCTTCTTCTGTAGCATCAGGGGAAACGAAGGTTGCGGTGATTCCCATTTTGGCCATGGTAACAGAGATCAGGTTGAAGGTTCCGCCGTAAATGGAGGAAGAAGCTACAATATGGTCTCCACACTCGCAGATATTGAATAGTGCCATGAAATTAGCTGCCTGTCCGGAAGAAGTAAGCATAGCTGCGGTTCCACCTTCCATTGATGCAAGCTTGGCTGCTACATGGTCGCAGGTGGGATTCTGAAGACGGGAGTAAAAATAGCCCTCAGCCTCAAGGTCGAAAAGCTTTCCCATATCCTCGCTGGTGTCGTATTTGAATGTTGTTGACTGAATAATCGGGATCTGTCTTGGTTCACCATTGCCAGGTTTATATCCAGCCTGAACACATTTTGTTCCCATTCTGTAATTGTTCATGATGTGCCTCCTCATCTGGTAAAATAAGCTCCCTGTGGAGAAGTGTTCACAGAGAGCGTTCACATAGAGATATAGTATCATTTTTTTATAAAAATAGCAACGGCTTGGTGGAAATTGTGACGAACATCCTGCAGAAAGGGTTACTGTTCACTCCGTTCACAGTAACGCGCTTCGCGATGCACAGAAATCAT
>OGQG01002014.1_pt1 | contig 13133 bp, 8 predicted proteins | sample 1553201 | NCBI WGS metagenome assembly OGQG01 (sample SAMEA2579925, study PRJEB22360) | human gut metagenome | biome: human gut; feature: human-associated habitat; material: faeces | place: Denmark | collected 2008/2010
GCTATCCATAAGTGGAACGGACTGGACGGCAAGAATAAGCCGGATAAAAACTCGGACTATGAAGGTCTGGGCTATGAAGGCCGTGCGACAGGTATCCGTATGAACGATGCGCTGACTTTCTCTTTTGATAACTGGAAAACGGATTCGGTAGAAGTCGATATTCGTTTGCTACCGAATCATCCTGTGCGCGGAGAACAATTACGTTTCTCCATATCATTGGACAATGCGGCGCCTCAGGTGGTTTCTTATGAAACGAAAGGGCGCAGTGAAGAATGGAAGGAGAATGTATTACGTAATCAGGCTATCCGGAAGATAACGCTTCCTGTGTCCGGGAAGAAATCCCACCAACTGATGATTAAGGCATTGGATGAAGGAGTGGTACTAGATCAGGTGATGCTTTATGTGCCGGATGGACATTGACCCCGCTTCTGAAAAGAATGGATATAGAACGTAATTGATACAAATAAACCCTGTTGTCTCACGATAACAGGGCTTTCTCAATCATGCAATTTTATATTTGGGGATTGGGGAATTTTATGATGATTGAGCGTTTCTACTGGCGGGCGAAAAGCTCGTCCACCTTTTTCTTTAAGTCCTCTCCACGCAAGTCTTTGTCTACGATTTTCCCTTCCTTATCTATGATATATAGTTTGGGAATGGCATACACCTGATAAAGTTCCGCGACCGGACATCTTTTCATACCTTTGAGGGATGAAACATGAAGCCACGGTATCTGTATTTTATCAATGGATTTCATCCATGCCGCTTTTGAGTTATCCATAGAGATACCTACTACCTTTAACCCTTTATCTTTGTATTTCGCATAGATTTCCTTGACGGTAGGCATTTCTGCAATACAAGGCGCACACCATGAAGCCCAGAAATCAAGAATGACGATATGCCCTTGCAGGCTTTCAAGTGAAAATTCCTCTCCTGTCGCAGTCGGCAATGTAAAATCCGGCGCTTTCGCTCCCGGTGCCAAAGCCTTCATCTTTGCAATGCTTTCCTTCAGTTCGATTCCCTTCGGCGATGCTTTGGCTTTTTCGCCCATGCGGTTGTAGAATTCCTCCGTTTCTTCTACAGGAATACCTTTCAGCAGATTCATAACGATGAAATAAGGAGCGGCAAGGCAGTTTCCGTATCGGGTAAGAAATATCTCCTTTTCTTTTTCACGGGTATCAATACATTCTTGCAATTTCTTTCTTGTGGCTTGTTCCTCTTTCAGGTTGCCACTAGCCTTTGCCTTCTCTACTTCCCCTTCTATGCCACCCATTGAGATTTTCCGGATAAAGTCATTACCCCAGAATTTAAGAATATAGGCAGCGGCGGCATGTTCCAAAGTATCGCTAGTTATAGTGAAAGCTGCGTCGGGTTGTTTATAGGAGTATTTGATATTCTTGATGTTTATTGTTATGGGACGACCGTCGCCCATTAGGGTGCGGAAACCTTTGCTTCCCTCGATGGTGAGTGAAAGAAGTGATAACTCGTCCAGGTTGCCCGACAGCCGAAAAGTTCCATCTGAGGAGACGGTGGTAGAGTCTATGCAAACGCTTTCCGGTGTTCCGGTGGGGAAAGTATTTAGATACACAGTTTTGGCTTCGCCTCCAGTCCATGTCCCTGTGATATGATATGGGATCTGGGCGAAGATGACGCTCATTTCTGGTATGCAAGCGAAAAAGGCTATTAATATATATTTGGTCATACAGTTATTATTTGTTATTTGGTGAAATAGTCAGCAGGATATGGATCTTCCGGGCACATCGTGTTATGCATGGCTATCGGATCCATCTCAAGTTCGTTTTTGATAAAGTCTACTACTAACAGAGAACGTTGTTTGACAAGAGAGAAACGTACAAATATTCTGTCCATTTTAGATTTTGGAGTTTTCAGGATAAAAGAGATATATTGTCCTAAATCCGGAGACAGACTATAGGCTGGTATGATCGACTCTTCCTCTTCAAATACTTGTCCCCCGCTCATTCCATTTGAATATATAGAATATTCAACGGCAGAAAACTCTCCTTCCGGATCTTCCTCAATGTCAATACTCCAAAGATAAGGTCTGAGTTTGTCAAATTGTGTCAGCGTATTATTATTGGAAAATGAATTTGCTATTGAACTCATGACAAAGTCAATTACATTGGACTTCAGAGTCTCCCAGTTTCCTTTCTCCCAATTATCCATCTCTTTTCCTATATGAGCGATAGCAATGCCATGGGTTTTTAGTTCCATTACATCTTTCAGACTTTTTTTGTCATAGGTTTTTGAGTCACAAATTGAATCAACCAGAAATATACGATAAGGCAGGTATTTTTTTATAAATTCATCCGGATAATCTTGGAAGGCCTCATCATTCAGATAACTGCTGACGTTTTTGATATAATGTTTGTATTCTTCTTTAACAGGAGCATACCAATAAGCATTGCTTAGCGACCAGCCGAATGCTAAATCGTTGGAATTAAAATCGTAAAGAATCTTACTTCCGTATTTGTCATAGAAGGCATTAATAATAGCGTCTGTCGTACCTTCCTGGGCATTAACCGGATCATAGATAGTATTTCCAAGTTCATCAATAGGAGATAAAGAACTTTCAGAACAGGCCGATAACAGAATTGTCGGAATGATGCCTGCATATAGAATAATGTTATATAATAATTTTCTTATCATAATCTTAGTATTTTAATTGTTATTCAAGGCTTCCTGTAGAAGAAGCTCCGATAGTCTCACGTATGTTATTGACGATTCCGGTATTATAAGATGTTTCATCATTAGGGATAGGCAATACATAATTCGGACTTCCGTCTTTAAGGTGGTATACTGCGTAGTCGTTAACTGTACTGAACAATCTATGTTCAACTGCTGGCATTCCTTGGCGGCGCATATCCCAAAAACGCATCACTTCTTCAAAGCAGAGTTCCCGGCGGCGCTCTTCCCGGATAAACTTGATTAAATCTTCTTTCGTATTGAAATCATTGGAGCTTTTTTCAGCTTGCAAGCTTCCGGCTTTAAATTTCTTTATCCGTAATTTATTGAGTAGTTCAATGGCGTCCATACTGACAGTTGTAGCTTTTTGCGCATAAGCTTCTGACAGGTTCAAGTAGATTTCCGGTGTTCTCCATGCTTGAGTTGTGTATCCTGTTCCCGGACGTGAGTTATATTTCAGTGGATGATACTGTCCGGCATAATATGTCGGACTGTATTTTGTTCCGGATTTGTCATAGCGCCGTTCAAAGTAAGCTAGTAACCGGAGATCATCTTCATCGTATAGATCCATTAAGGCATTCTCTCCGTTCCATGATGGATGAAATCCATACTCGTAATACATTAGGGTCGCATTATAAGGAGCCAAATAACTGGCTTCTTTATCTTTGCGCGCGAAGGCAAAAATAACTTCATCCAGTTCTGCATTATTTGCACAATAAGTATATTGGGTGTTTTTATATGAGTGGCTGAATCCGAGTCCCTCTTCCGGCTCATTTGCCAAGTCGTGAATTGCGCTGTTCAAAGCCAAGAATTTTTCACTTGTTCTGATCACTTCATCCCAGTCGTTTTGGAATAGTGCAATTCGTGATGCCAGAAAATAAATGGCTTCGGGAGTAATTTCCATTTTCGAGCATTTGAAATTTGCACCTGCTATATATTCCTGTGCTTTTTGTATATCATCATTAATCAAGTCATATACTTGTTTGATTGTAGCCCGCTCTTGAGGGGCAATTTGTATTTGCGAGGAGGTTTTGATTACAACTCCCGGCTTATTCAGGTTCTCTATAGCATAAGGTAAGGCATAAGTGTTGATGAGGCAGAAGTAGTGATAGGCCCTAAGAGCGTGAGCTTGGGCAGCCAGTTTCCGGTAGTCCCCTTCTTCTGATTCCGCATATTCCATGGTTAGCAGTGCTTCAATAATTGCGTTGCATCCTAAGATGTTGCTATATCTTCCACTCCAGAATTTGTCGGTTAGTTGTTCTGAATAGTCTTGTTGCCAAATATGGGCATATTGTCCGTAACCGGCATTGGTATCTATTCCTTCTCTCCATTTTGCCGCACATTTAGGATCACCTTTTTGTGATGGGTCGTAGTATAGAGGTCCCATTTCCACATCATCTGTCATCAAGTTGACAAATGATATTTGAGAATTGAAATAGTCCGGATATCCTTCACCTAGCAATATGGGGACATATTCGCTTACAGATTTGGGAATTAACAGATCGGCTGAGTCTTCTTTCAGATATCCGTCGCAGGAAATGAAGGTAGCTGCGATGATAATGGATGTTATATATTTATATAATTTCGACATAACTCTTTATTTTTTGTTATTAGAATGAAATATTTACTCCAAAGCTATAAGTCGGAAGTTGAGGAATTCCTACACCACGAGTTTCTGGATCTAAGCCATTCCATTTTTTGTCGGCGATGGTAAATAGATTGGTTGCTTGCATTCGTAGCATCAGGCTATTTATATTCAAGGAACTAATAAGTTTCTTGGGGAAAATATAGCTCAGTGATACCAACTTCAGTTTGAGGAAATCAGCTTTTGCTATACGTATATTACTGTAGTTATACATATCATATGAGGAGGCAGCCACCCCCTTAGTGGAGTCATATAAGTTGTATGCTTGTCCCTGCTCGGTTATGAAATAGTTGTCGAGCATGGTGCCATTGTAAGCGGCTGGATAAATAGTGTTGTCTCCCGTGTGATTCCAGGATTTTAACCAGTCAGTAGATAAATTGGACAGCGGGTCGATATAATAGGAGTTGCCGGTATAGTAGTCGGGGATGCGTGCCACACTACCAATACTGTACGTGAAATTCAAAGACAATGAGAAACCTTTGTAATTTAGCTGAGTATCGAATCCACCTGTTAGTTTTGGAAAGATAGAGCCGCAACGGACTAACGACATATTTGTTTTTGTACCCTTGATCGCTTCTTTACGGTCTTTTGTATAGAACATTGGATAACCGATATCTTGATTGAGACCGGCGAACTCGTAGGCGTATAGTGAACCTATGGGAGCACCTTCGACAGCTAAAGTTCCCGTCAGCATTTTATTGACTATTTCGACATCGCTCATGTCTTCCGGATTTGCATAGGTTATTTCATTTACATTATGACTGAAGTTGACTCCTACTCTCCATTCCCAATCTTTTGTTTTCAGGATACCTGCGTTAAGGAATCCTTCATATCCTTTATTGGTCATTTTCCCCGAATTATAGTATAACAGGCTTCTTCCGTTGGAAGAGGCTACGGCTTTGCTCATAATCAAGTCGGATGTCTTTTTGCCATAAATGTCGAATCCGCCGCGAATCCTTCCTTTGAGAAGTGAGAAGTCGAGAGCGACGTTCCATGAATGTGTTTTTTCCCAGCGTAAATCGGGGTTGGGCAGCTTGCTGATTTTAGAGATAGGAAGTCCCAGTTCATTATCGCGGTCGCCGGTGGTGACAATAAGATATGGGGTGGCGTCTTCATGAATATTCCCTTGGATACCGTATGAACTTCTCAAAGCCAATTCGTTGACCCATTCAACCTTTCTCATGAATCTTTCATTCATAAGGTTCCATTTCAGAGCAAATGAATAAGTTGGTAACCAGCGATATTTAGGGTTACTGCCAAACTTGTTGGAACCGTCCGAACGAATGTTGGCATTAAAAATGTATCGGTTGTCAAATGTATAAGAGGCGACTCCGTAGAAAGAAGCTACTTGCGTAAATGTATTTGTATTGGATGGATCAGTTGCGTTTTTTTCCGTGTATTGTTCTTTGTACTTGTCCGTCATCACCGGATTGAATAGTTCTCCGAATTCGGGTACCCAGCCGTAGCCTGTTGAGGAAACTCCTTTGTATGCGTTTCTCCGGGCTTCAGTACCTCCCATGATTGTTATATGATGGAGATCTCCCAATAACTGGTTGTAACTTATTTGATTTCTTATCGTATAACCTGTCTTTCTCACGTTGGTTTGTGTCAGACTGCCGCCATAGGGAAGTGCGGAATCCCAGTAAGCATCATCATAAGGAGTATAACCCCCATAGTCATATCCACGTATATTGCCAATTGCGTATGATTCTGCGGTAGCCCAGTCTCGAGTATATGTATTACCATTGTGCCAGGAGAAGGTTCCTTCATAATTCAGACCTCTGATAAGTTTTATGTTCAACTGCAATAGTGCGTTGAAGTCATCCATTTGTGAGGATTTTCCTGTGTTTTCCAGCTCTTTGAGAATATTATAGCCGACAGACTGTGTTCCTACCGAACCATATTTTTCGTAAGTCATGTAGTAAGAGCCATTGCTATCGTAGGCAGGAATAGTGCGTGATTTGGTATAGGCGTAATTAAATGGGTTTACATTTGGAGAATAACCACTATTTGAGGTAGTGGTAAAGTCAATCTTGGCCATGAAGCTGATATGTTTGTTGATTTCAGCAGATAATTTTGCCAGAGTACTGAATTTCTGTGAATCGGATTTTTTGGCAGAGCCTTCAATATTCCGATAATCAGCGGATACATAATATGTTACTTTATCTGTTCCACCGGAAATGTTTATATTATGTGTATGAGTGATACTATTGCGGAATAAATGCTTGAACCAGTCGGTATTTCTAGTTTGCATTGTGGCGACTTCCGATTTGAACTCGTCCAATGTCATGTTTTTGCTCATTAAGGCTTCATAGGCTCCTTCATATGTCGGTCCATAAGGAGTGCGTCCAAAATTATAACCGGCATCTACCAGTTGCTTTGAGAATGCGACACGCTCCTGAGAATTCATCAGTTGATAGTCAGAATATGAGGGGCGGGTATTCAGTGTGACATTACCATTATAAGTGATGACCGGTCTGCCGGTTTTTCCTTTTTTTGTGGTGATTACTATAACTCCATTGGCTGCCTTTACACCATAAATGGCGGTTGCGGAGGCATCTTTAAGTACTGTGATCGTTTCTATATCCTGTGGACTGACTCCCGCAATGGCGTTGCCAATCAAATATTCGGCGTCTTCACTATTAATATCCGATGCGGTGAAAGGGACATCCTGTTCCAAGATTACTCCGTCCACCACCCATACCGGCGATTTATTACCGTTGACGGTAGCATTACCACGGATACGTATCTTGGGCGTTGCGCTCGGTTCTCCGGACGTATTCATCACAGCCATGCCCGGTATGGTGCCTTGTAGCATTTGGTCGATTGAGCCGACACCTTGCACCATAATGTCCGCCGCCTTTATGGATGAGATGGCGCTTGCAGACTCGCGGCGACTTGTAACCTGATATCCTGTGATGACTACCTCATTCAATGCCGCGTCACTTTCTTTTAAAATAATGGGGGCTACTTTGGAGTTGTCTACACCTTTCTTTATGGAAACTTTTATCTGCCGTGTTTCCATTCCCAGATAAGATACTCTTAATGTATAGTTGGCGTCATTATCTATAAGGAAACTATATGCTCCGTTCATGTCGGTGGTAGTCACCCATTTGGTCCCTTCTATGATTACATGAGCTCCGGGAAGTGGCTGTTTGGCATTATCAACGACAATGCCGTTTAAATTGCACAGTCTGGCTTTTGCCTTAGCTTCCGGACTTCCGGGTTTGAGGGCGATAGTGATAAATTTACCGTCTATCTTATAGGTTAAAGGTTTGTTACCTATAACCTCATTCAAAGTTTCGGTAATGGTCTTGTCCTTGATAGTTCCGGTAATGCCATAGACGAAAATGTCTTCATAGTTGAAGATGAATTTGTAACCGCTTGCATCCTCTATTTTTTTGAAAGCGGAAGCCAGGCGTTCATTCTTAAACTCTAATGTGATTTTCTTTTCGCTCTGTTGTGCTATGGTACTAACATTGAAAACGAAAAGGCTAAGAAGTAACCAAAACGCTTTCTCAACAAAGTGATTTTTTTTATTCCTTCTGGAGGAATCAGTCTCAATTTTCATCCTAATAGTGCTTTTAGTGTTTGACAAACTCGGTTTATTGCTCCGATTAGAACTCTCTCATAAGCTTTTTTAAGGCTTCTATGTTTTTATTACGTTTTGAATTTGAGAATGGGTGACAGAAAAGAAACTTTTTTTGAGAAAAAGTGTGCAATTGGTTTTTCATTCTTTTTATAAAAGGGTATAACTGAATAGAAAATGAATGTTTGTTTTGCAAAGTGTAAGGTATAAATATATGCAAACTGCCATATAGTTACATTTTTGTAACTATATGGCAGTTTGCGGAGGTAGTTGAAAAACTATTTTGAGAAAAGCTCATCCATCTTTTGAGCGAGTTTTTCTCCGCGCAGGTCTTGCGCTATGATTTTTCCTTGTGCGTCAATAATATACATACGGGGGATACCTGTCACTTTAAACCGTTGCGCTATGGGACATTTCCATCCTTTTAATGAGGATACGTGCTTCCAAGTCAGTCCTTTTCTTTCGATGGCTCCCTTCCAGGCTACTTCTTTCTCATCCAGCGATACACCGAGAATCTCCAGACCTTTGCCATGGTATTTTTCGTAGATTGCTTTCAGATTGGGAACTTCCGCCAGGCAAGGGCCGCACCAGGAAGCCCAGAAGTCCAACAGTACGATGTGTCCGCGGAGGTCATAGAGAGAGAGTTCTTTGCCTTCCGGGGTCATTAATTTAAAGTTAGGAGCCATGCCACCTACGTTTACTTGCTCCATCTCTTCAATTTTCTTCTTTAAAGCCAGTCCGGGAGCTGATTTCTTTACCCGGTCGGTCAGGTTGCCATAAAAAGCAAGGACTTCGTCCAGTGTATTGTTGGTCATCAGGTAACGTTCGAAGAAATAAGTGGACGCGACATCGTTGCGGGTTGAGTCCATGTAAGTCTGTATGGACTTCGTAATCAGGCTGTCTATCATCGCTACTTTATATTTGGCGGAATCCATCGCAGTCGTGTCTTTAGAGTCCATAGCCTGTGAAAGGGTGATCATCTTTCCTAACTGGAAAAAAGACGCGGTAGTGGAAAGCTCTTCTCCCGACTTCAGCACGTCTTGTTCGTGGTCTCCTTTGACTGTTATCTTACAGACATCGCGTGTCCTTCCTTTTCTGTCGGTTATTGTCTTTTCTTGAATTGTGACCTGGAGAGGAGTCGTGCTGACAAAGATTTCGGCTTTATTCTTGGGGCTGCAACTGATAGCCATCCGTTGTTCCTCTTTTACCTTTCCTTTCAGTGAGAAAGAAAAATCGGGGGCAACTTTTACCGAGTCGACTGCTTGCAGGCTGTCGGCCGTGATGTATTTCTGCAGATAAACCGTTTTTCCGGCTCCGTTCTCCCAGGTTCCTTCAATCTGGTAGGGCACTTGCGCCACAGCCATAGAAACAACTGGCAAGAAAAAACAAAGTCCATAAAATCTTTTCATTTTCATCGTTCTCTTTTTTTATAGTTTACTTATCGTAATCCGGTTACCCTCGAGGGTAGCCTTCACTTTTCCTACCTGATTGAGAAGCTTGAGAACTTGTTCCGGCCGGTCTGTACGTTCCGCCCAGAAATTGAAATGATAGTGCATGGATGCTTCGTCCGTGAAAACGATGGACAGGTTGTACCAACGTCCGATAGCTTTCATGATTTCAACGAGCTGCGCTTCCCTGAAACAGAATAGATCTTCTTTCCACGATATGTACTCGTTGATGTCTACCTTGCGCGGGATGAGCATCAGGTCGTTTTCATCCAGGGGAGCATCCTCGCCGGGATGAAGTTGCAATTCATTCTCCTTTTGGGTGTCGGATACGATGACGCTGCCCGATACCAGTGTGACATGCCTGCTTTCATGCGGGTAAGACCGGAAGTTGAATTCAGTTCCCAGTACACGTGTTTCCGCAGTTCCGCTTTTTACGATGAAAGGACGGGCGGCGTCTTTGGCCACATGGAAAAATGCTTCACCTTCCAGTTCCACTCTCCGTTCCTTGCCGGCAAACCGGTTGGGATAGTGCAGCTTGCTTTCCGCGTTCAGCCAGACTTCCGTTCCGTCTTCCAGTACGATTTTGAAGTTCTTACCTCTCGGCGTGCTTAATATATGTGTAGTCACCGGCTCTTCCGCTTGGGTGGCGTGTTGGTATCTTAGGGACTCATTTTCCAGTTGAGCCCCTGTCTTCGCTAATAAATGTTTGTTTGCTTCACTGGTGATAGGCACAATCTGTCCGTCACCGGTTTGTAGTTCTATGCTCTGCACTCTTTCAGAAGCGGGGAAAACAACCGCCACTTCTGTATACGGATTTTCTTCTGTGGTAGAGAAGAATGAATAACCTATGGCGAGCAAGGCGATAGCTGCCGCACTTGCCGCCCATAAATAATACTTTCTGAATGAGGACGTCTGGTGATGCGGGTCTACCCGTTTCCAGGCTTTCTCCACATCCGGCGCCATCTGCGGGCTCAGGTTCATCAAGGCTTCCCGGCTGTCCATCATTTCACGGAACAGGGTGTGGTGGGATTCCTCTTCGAGCCAGGCAATGAACTCTTCCGACCGGCGGAATTTCCGGTCGTCCAATGCCCGTAAGGCATATTCGTAATCTTGCTCCTGCATGTGTTGCTCTTCAGTTTTCATATTCTATATATTATTACGTTGTGCTATAAGAAATGGGTGACAATAAAAACTCTTTTTTTGTCTCCGTGTGCAATTACTATTTCCCGGTTTTGTATCTGACGAAAGATAAGGCTCTGGATATGAGTGTTTTCACAGTGTTGACCGTGATGCCCATTTCTTCCGCCACTTCTTTATATTTCTTTCCGTGGAGAAAGCAGGCTTCAAAGACCTTGCGGGTCTGCGGCGGGAGTTGGTTGATGGCGGACATCACTTGGGAGATACGTTCCTGATGTTCTTCGTCGTCACTGTTTTCTTCCCACTGTTCGGCGTTTTGCGAGATATTGGAAGCATATCTGCTCTTCACGTCGCAGTGGCGCAGGTGGTCGATGCAACTGTTGCGGACGAGGGAATATAATAAAGGCAGTGGCGAAACGTCTCCCACTACCGTATCATAGTTTTCCCATAAATAGCTGAAGGTGTCGCCCACTATATCCTCTGCACATTCCTGGTCGCCGACCAGGTTGAACGCATAGAAATACAGCCGGGTATAGTTCGCCCGGAACAATGCTTCAAAGTCTTTGTACTTCTTCTCTTTTGAATAGGTCATAATCAGTGTCGGGTTACTAACGCAGGACAAACCAGGCATGACGTACCACAGTGCCAATCAGCCCGTAGTGTGCAGCCATGATACGGAATCTTTCTTTGAGAGACGCTTTCCGGTTGCGGGTAGTCATTCCTTCGTCCAGATAGTCGATAATCGTCAAGTGGGTATTGTGGAGTGTACGCGCTTTCTTCATGATGCGGATGCACCAGTCGAAGTCGGCGGAAAAGCGATAGTTCAGATTGTAGGGTTCCACCAGTGTGTGGCGGGGGAAGAAAGCCTGATGGCAGACCAGCATTCCCTGCTTGAAACTTTTCCAGGTCAGTGTTTCCGGGGCGGCCAGCCGGCGCATGCGCAGGAAGTGTCTGTCCTTGTCTACAATGGCGGGTTCTCCGTAGAGTACGTCGGGAAGTTCGTTGCCATTGATGCTGTGCACCATCTGTTGCAGCGTATCGTCTTCGTGAAAGCAGTCGCCTGCATTCAGGAAGCAAAGGTAGTCGCCACTGGCAAGGGTGATTCCTTTGTTCATGGCGTCATATAATCCTTTGTCCGGCTCGCTCACTACGGTGTGTATCCGCTCACGGTAGCGGTCGATAACGGCTAAAGTCCCATCCTTGGAAGCTCCGTCTACGATGATATATTCCACGTGATGGTACGTTTGCGAGATGACACTTTGAATCGTGTCTTCCAGTACCTTTTCAGCGTTGTATGTCACCGTGATAATCGAGAACTTGGGAGTAGGGTGGACGCTATGCATATTTTCCCGTTATTTTGTTGTAGACATCTGTATATTTCTTGGCGATGATGCTTTCCGAGTAGTTGGCAACCACCTTGCGGCGGGCTTGCGCGGAAAGTTCGTCATATTCCGGCTCTGTCAAAATCCAGTATATGCCGTTGGCTAAATCTTCCGAAGATTTATATTGCGCTACGTAGCCGTTGTGCAGATGGTCAATCATTTCGGGAATACCGCCTACGTTGAATCCTACGCAGGGCACTCCGCAAGCCATCGCTTCCATAATCATGTTTGGAAGATTCTCTTCCAGGGACGGGATGGCGAAGAGGTCTACGGCATTGTAGATATCTACTATCTCGTGCTCGTTCTTCATATAAGGGAGCGGATAGACGCGGAAAGGAAGCATTTCTTGCAGTTGCTGAGACTGGTTGCCGAATACGACGACTCCCAGTGAATCTTTCCATTCGGGATGCTTCTCTGCCAGCAGCTTGCAGGCTTCGATGAGATAATCCACCCCTTTCCGTTTGTCGGTAATCTTCAGCGAGCCGAATAGAATCAGCTTCTTGTCTTCCGGCAACATGAATTTGGCCCGTGCTTTCTGCTTGTCCATTGGCTTGAACAGATTGGTATTGATGGCATTCGGGATATTAGTGACACTTTTCCCTTCAAACAGCGCACTGGATTTGGCCTGTTCTTTCAGCCAGCGGCTGCAAGTGACGAAATGAATGGGAGCCTGGCTGTATAGCTTTTGTTTCTTGTGGAAAGTGCGGTAAGACAAGTCCTTCTGCCACCCGTTTTTATAGATGTACGGGCAGTTGTGGCATTCCTGCTGATAGTTCTTGCATTCCCGTGCATAATGGCAGATGCCCGTACACGGCCACATATCATGCATCGTCCACACTACGGGTTTGCCGGATACGAGTATCTTCCGTATGTCACTCAATGAGAGCATTCCCTGGTTAATCCAGTGCAAGTGGATAACGTCGGCCTGGCGAAATTCAGGGAGTGATGTAATATCCGTCCCCGTATTGGCAATGTCCACGTCAAACAGGTGGTAGCGGCGGAAACGGTTGGCACTCCAGATAACGATGCGCTCCCACATGAATTTCCATACTTGCAGCCAGTTCCCTTTCAGACTGACCACACTGATTTGGTCAGTCTGCTTGTCGCGTACCAGCATTTTGGCCTTGATACCGTTGTTTTTCAGTGATTCCATTAGCCGGCTCGCCGCGATGGCTGCTCCGCCGATTCGCTCGGATGTATTTATAATCAGGACTCTCATGGGCATAAAA
>OGQG01002029.1_pt1 | contig 13036 bp, 10 predicted proteins | sample 1553201 | NCBI WGS metagenome assembly OGQG01 (sample SAMEA2579925, study PRJEB22360) | human gut metagenome | biome: human gut; feature: human-associated habitat; material: faeces | place: Denmark | collected 2008/2010
AGCTGCGATTACATTATCACGGATCGCCATGATTGCACGTCCGTCTCTGGAATTGATCAGGTTGAGTACGATAAATAATGTCACCATGATCAGGATAAATCCGATCAGGAAAGTTGAATCCTTCGGAGTTCCTGTGATTCCCTGCGGACCGTTCAGGATAACTGTTCCGTCTGGATCCATGTCAAGTGCCATAACGTCCTTTGTTGCAAAATGAAATCCTTTGGAATCCTTTCCAATATAAAGGACATTTACAAGGTTCTTAATGATCTCACCGAATGCAAGTGTAACGATTGCAAGGTAATCGCCTTTCAGACGAAGTACCGGGATTCCGATGATAACACCGAAGATTGCTGCTACTACAACACCGATCAAAAGTGCAAGCAGAAATCGTACAATCGAATTTTCGATCACATCTCTCATACATTTTGAGAAAAATGCACTGGAAAATGCTCCCACACACATAAATCCTGCATGGCCAAGGCTAAGTTCTCCGAGAATACCTACTACGAGGTTCAGAGAAACCGCCAGAATAATATATGTACAAAGCGGAACAAGAAGTCCTGTCAAAAGACTGGAAATACTTCCTGTGCTGCTTAAAGTCTGCATCACTACGAAAGCTACAATCACGATAGCATAAGTGATAAGATTACTTCTCTTTGTTTTATTCATATTCTTCAACATAATTCCATCCACCTACACTTTCTCCTGAATCTTCTTGCCCAGAAGTCCTGTAGGCTTCACAAGCAACACAATGATCAGAACTGCGAACACGATCGCATCTGCAAGCTGGGAAGAAATGTATGCCTTACTGAGTATCTCGATGATTCCCAAAAGAATTCCTCCGATAAATGCACCCGGAATGGAACCGATTCCTCCAAATACAGCTGCTACGAACGCTTTGATACCAGGCATCGCACCTGTGTATGGTGTCAGGCTCGGGTAGGTAGAACACAGAAGCACACCGGCTACTGCTGCAAGTCCGGAACCAATCGCAAATGTAAGAGCAATTGTTGCATTTACATTGATACCCATTAATTGCGCTGCGCCTCTATCCTCTGATACTGCACGCATTGCCTGTCCTGGTTTTGTTTTCTGAACAAATGTGATCAATGCGATCATAATAACCACACAAACTACGATCGTAACAATTGTCTCTCCTGAAATATTCAGCTTGCCATCTGCAAGTGAAAGTCCGCTCCACTTGATCACTGATGGGAATGTCTGTGCATTCGCACCGAAGATCAGAAGTGCTACATTCTGAAGCAGATAACTGACACCGATCGCTGTGATCAGTACGGCAAGTGAAGATGTTGCATTACGAAGCGGCTTATACGCTACACGCTCCATCAGAACACCAAGTACTGTACAGGCAATAATTGAAATCAGGATTGCCACCCAGGTAGGAAGTCCTGCCTGCTTCATTGTGATCAAAGCTATATATGCACCGATCATGATCACATCACCATGTGCAAAGTTCAACATCTTGGCGATTCCATATACCATTGTGTATCCAAGCGCGATCAACGCATAGACACTGCCAAGACTTAGTCCATTTACTAAATATGAAATAAAGCTCATATCCGTCCCTCTCATCCTTTTTATATTTTTGTAAGGTACTACTTTAACCTTTTAAATTGAATTGATTATAGCATAATTATTTTCTTGTATCAATACAAAAAACAGAATCCGCTCTGTTTTTTTATTAAAACAGGCTTTTATGAAGTAATCCAAGTACTGTTGTCAGATCTTCAATCCCCATCTGTCCCGGTGCAGATGCTTTCTTAGCGGCACCGAATGTCATGGAAGAACCAAATACTTCACCGCAGAGACGGCTGATGACGCCGGTACCTGCCATAGACATGGTGATGATCGGCCTGTCAGCATAATTTGTTGCCATTTCCTCTGTTGCAGCCAGAAGAGTCAGGACGTCCTTTTTGTTCTGTGGCATAACTGCAATCTTTGGAATATCTGCATTCATGTCCTGCATCTTACGGAGGCGATAGATGATGTCTGCTTTAGCAGGAGTTTTGAAGAAGTCATGGTTGGAAGCGATAACCTTAACACCTGCTGCATGAGCTCCGTCGATGATCTTTTTAACGATCTCATCACCTGTGAAGATCTCTACGTCAACCAGATCTACATATCCGGTCTGAGCTGCTTTGATGTTGAGCTCTGCATAAGCATCCGGCTCGATTGTTTTCTCGCCGCCCTCTTTAGAAGTACGGAATGTCATAAGGAGTGGGATGTTTCCAAGAGCTTCACGAAGGTCTTTGAGTACATCTTCAACTTTGGCAAAATCAAAAACACCTTCAAACCAGTCTGCACGCCATTCAACAACATCAACCGGGATAGAATCAAAAGTTTTTGCTTCTTCAATGATATCTTCTTTTGTAATACCAACGATCGGAACGATGATTTTCGGTGCACCTGCACCGATTTCGATATCACGGATTTTAACTGTATTCATGATGAGTTTCCTTTCTACTTATATAATGATTACGACGGGTTCCAAGTCCAGATGCCTTATCGTGCAAGCACGAACAGCTATTGGACTTTTCGCCCCTGGTTCTCATTTTAGTTCTCAGCTTCTGCGAGTTCAACCATTTTTTTGTAACGGATGTTTACAAACAGACCAAGTACAACACCAACTGCTGTAAGTACGATGTTCATGATCATAACCTGAGATGGCTGCATTTTGGATGCTGCTGTCAGGATCGTGTAGTTACACAGAGAGGATGCAATCATAACCAGAGCAGTTACCGTACCTTTGATCTTAGGGAAGAGCATGTTACATACAGAGGTAGCAATCTGGAGCAGTCCACCTGCGCCTGCCCATCCGATGATAAATGCACCTGCGATCATCAGTGTCTGGTTCTGACCTGTCAGAACAACGATCAGAGTTGCAAGACAGATAACCGGATAGATTACAATAAAACGAACATCTTTGATCTTTCTTGTGAGGAGTGCTGTCACAACAAGTGCTATCAGTGTTCCTGCGGAATAATAAGTCTGCATGATAGACGGGTCAGCCCAGCCTACATTTTCTTTTGCAAAGTTCTGTGCACAGTTCAGCCACAGCTGGAAAGTACCTGTGCATGTGAAACCGATCAGGATCATTGCGATGGATTCGAAGGAGAAGTGTGTGTGTTTCAGGCTGTCGATAAGTCCTTCTTTTTTACCTGCTGCCATCTGGTCTGCGTCTGGAAGTGGGAAGAGGAATACCAGTACGAAGAGTACAAGGTAGATGATTCCACATCCATAGAACAGACGGTTGTAGGAAGTAAGTCCTGCAGCAGTTGTAGCTACGGTTGCTCCAAGTACGAATGGAAGCAGCATCTGAGCGATTGCGATAAAGAATTTGATTCCCATGGTTGCAACACCAGGTGCTTTATAGATGATTTCGGAAACTGCAGGGTAGATACCTGTATCCAGGAATGAGTTTGCGATACCACCAAGGACTGCACATACATAAGCAATTGTGTAACCACCGCTTGTGCCAGCGTTAAATGCAAGGGCAAGACCGATCAGGTAGATTGCATAGGAAGCACTGCCGATCGCTGTGGAAATGCGACGTCCAAGTTTGTCTGAAAGAGGACCGGCAAATGGAAGGGCAATCAGTCGTCCAAGTCCAAGAGCAGCAGAAATTGCTGTGATCGCCATTGCTTCTACGCCCCATGCAGTAGCGAGAGCTTCCTTAATAACAGCCTGTCCCAAAATAGAACATCCAACGCCGTGGATGAAGTAGTTCAAGTACAAAATTAATGCACTTGGCAGGTATTTTTTGTTCATGTTATTCTCCTTTTCCTAAAGTAATTGTGCTGTTACTGTTCACGGGTAACTGTGAACGGAGTGAACAGTAGTTTTCTTCGGTTTTCTTTTTGTTCTGTCACAAACATCAGAAATGCCGGGTTACATTGTGTTAAAAAAATAACATTTGATTGTATTGTAACAGGAACAATGCATGTAGTCTAATGCTTTTAAAGTGGAAAACTAATGCATTGAATGCATTAATATGGTATAATAACTGATAAATTTTAGCTATTTATATAAGGAAGGAAAATAGGAAAGATCAGGTTGCTGTGGATGGTACAAACAGTAACGGGTAATACTGCAGAATAAGAGGTATATTATACAGGAGGAGAAGGTAATGACACTAAATCAGATTCTGTATTTTCAGAAAGTGGCAAGACTGGAAAATTATCACCAGGCAGCAGAGGAACTTTATATATCACAACCGTCTCTGAGCCGCTCGATGGCAGTACTGGAAAGCGAACTTGGGGTAGCTTTATTTGAAAAAAAAGGCAGGGGAGTGACACTGACCAAGGCAGGACAGCTTTTTCTGGAGCATGCAGACCGGATCGCAGCAGACTGCGATGTGGCAGTGGGTAAAATGCAGGAGCTTTCTGCGGATGGCGGCAAAATTGATATCGGTTATATTTTTCCGCTTGCGGGCCATTATATTCCACATAAGGTAAGAGAATTTCTGGATAAAGAAGAAAATAAAAACGTAGTTTTTAATTTCTGGCAGAATCATACACCGGCAATCGCTGCGAAAGTGCGTACTGGAGAATTGGATATCGGATTTGGGGGTTATCTGAAAAAAGAGGATATGGAAATTTTTCCACTCAGTGCACAGGAGCTGGTGATCATTACACCAAAGAAGCATCCGCTTGCCGGAATCCGGGAAGTGCCACTTTCAGAGATGAATCATTATCCCGTGATTGGTTATGAGAAAGAATCCTGGATGGGAACGTATGCAAAATATTTATACAGAAAATACCAGATCGAACCAAATACGATCGTAGAATGTCCGGATGAATATTCTATCGTGTCTTTGGTAAGAGAGAACTTCGGAATTGCCCTGATGCCACAGACAGATATTCTTTTGGATGCAGATGGTATCAATATCCACAAATTAAAGGGTTTGCAGATCTATCGTCAGGTGTTTATGTTCTGGATGAAAGACCGTTATCGTCTGCCGGCTGTAGAGCGTTTTATCAATTATATGAAGGAGCAGCAGGCAGAAGATGCGAATGATACCGAAAACGTATCAAAAGTTTATCTGAAAGATATTGTTAATTTTTAATACAAAGAGTTATGATAATTGTGTCACAAACAAAGGATTGCCACTCATGTGAATATCATATTTTATTGAATAGGAGATTATTTCATGAAGAGTGATTACCCAAAGATTTTTGAACCAATTACGATTAAAAGAACGACTATTAAAAACCGTATTGCAATGACTCCGATGGGAACCAACTACGGTGAAACAAGCGGTGAGATGAGTAACCGTCATATGAATTACTACTCACTTCGTGCAAAAGGCGGCACAGGTCTTATCATTCTGGAGAATGCCAACATCGAGTATCCGGCAGGCTCTAATGGTACAAGTCAGATCCGTATCGACCATGACAGTTTTATGCCACGTTATTATCAGCTCGTAGAAAACCTTCATAAAAATGGTGCGACTGTAGCAATTCAGGTAAACCATGCCGGAGCATCTGCTTCTTCCGCAAGAACCGGAATGGAAACCGTTTCTTCTTCAAACATCCCGACAAAGGCCGGCGGAGAAGTTCCGCGTCCGATGACAAAAGAAGAAATCTTTACAACTGTTAAAAAATATGGAGAGGCTGCAAAGCGTGTCCAGGCAATTGGTTTTGATGCAATTGAGATCCATTGTGGACATTCCTATCTGATGAGCCAGTTCATCTCCCCTTATTATAATAAGAGAACAGACGAGTTCGGAGGTTCTGTAGAAAACCGTCTTCGTTTTCCACGTATGGTGCTCGAAGAGGTCCGTAAAAATGTAGGACCATGGTTCCCGATCATCGTTCGTATCTCTGCTGAAGAAAGAGTACCGGATGGAAACACTCTGGAAGATACACTGGAATATCTGGAATATCTGGATGAGTTCGTAGATATGTATGATGTTTCCTGTGGCCTGAATCCATCTCTTCAGTACCAGATCGACTCCAACTTCCTTCCGGATGGCTGGAGATCCTATATGGCAAGAGCCGTAAAAGACAAATTTAAGAAACCGGTCATCAATGCCGGTAACTATCGTGATCCGAAGATCGTTGAGAAAGTTCTCGAAAGTGGGGATGTGGACATCGTCGGAATGGGACGTGGTCTGATCGCAGAGCCGAATTGGGTTAAGAAAGTCGAGAACGGAGAAGAAGATATTCTTCGTAAATGTATTTCATGTAATGTTGGATGTGCAGGAAACCGTATCGGCGTAAACCGTCCGATCCGTTGTACCGTCAACCCGGCTGTACCGGAAGGCGATATTTATAAAGCACTCAAAGTTAACAAAAACTGCAATGTTGTAGTAGTAGGTGGCGGAACAGCCGGTCTGGAAGCTGCATGTACAGCAGCTGAAGTTGGCTGTAATGTATTTGTACTGGAAAAGAAAGATCACCTTGGAGGTCTCTCCACATTTATTTCGGATCTTCCGAGCAAGACTCGTATGAAAGATTTCCCGAAATATCTGGAAGCACGTGCTGCAAGACTGAAAAATCTTTATGTTTTCCTGAACACAGAGGCAACTGTTGAGAAAGTAAAACAGTTCAAACCGGACATCGTTGTAAATGCAACAGGTTCCGTACCGCTTGTACCTCCGATCAAAGGCCTTAAAGAAAACATCGAAGCCGGAAATGTGGCTACGATCTTTGATATGATCAATAACCTGAATGCAGGAAAATACCCGGATGAAGCCTGTCAGGGCAAAAAAGTCGTTGTAGTCGGCGGTGGATCTGTCGGACTTGACGTGATTGAATATTTTGCACCTCGCGGAGCAGAGTGTACGATCATCGATATGCTTCCTCAGATTGGTATGCTTGCAGATCCGATCACCAAATGTTCCATGCGTGAGACACACGATAAGTATGGTGTTAAGGAATATGTAAACACAGCACTTCAGGAAGTAAAAGAAAATGCATTCACAGTAAAACTTCCGGATGGTCAGATCAAGGATATGGAATTCGATCTTGGCTTCAACTGCCTTGGAATGCGTTCTAACAATCCGGTACTTCCGGGACTTGAAGAGGCATTTAAAGATACAGAAACTTATGTATATACAATTGGTGATTCTGTACGTGCCCGCCGTATTATGGAAGGTACCATGGAAGGTCGTGCGATCCTGAACGTACTTGAATCTCAGGGTTATCTGCACTTAGAGCCACTTGAATAACCAAGGCTTTAAAAGTACAAATGCTGAACCATGCTTGCATGGGGAAGCATTTGAATTTGAAAGCCGCTCAAACATGAGAAAGTAGCGATTTGCATAGCGAATCTGCGGATTTAATTCAAAAAGAAAAGAGGAAAAAATCATGCCAAACATTACAGGACATACAGAATTAGTAGGATTAATGGCTTATCCAATCCGTCACACACAGTCACCGACAACTCACAACCTCGCATATGACAAAAACGGCGATGATGTTATTCAGCTTGCATTTGAAGTAGATAATGATTCCCTGAAAGATGCTGTTCAGAGTATCCGTGCGCTTAAAATGCTTGGTTCCAACATCTCCATGCCGAACAAAACAGTTGTTCACAAATATCTGGACGAAGTTGATGAAGCTGCCAAATTATGCGGTGCCATCAACACAGTTGTAAACATGCGTGATGAAAACGGACAGGTTACAGGAAAACTCAAAGGTTACAACACTGACGGTATGGGATACTGGCAGGGACTTACCGAAGAAGGCATTGATTTCAAAGGAATGAAGATGGTCCTGATCGGAACCGGTGGAGCTGCAACAGCAATCGCAGTACGCGGAGCTCTTGACGGAATCGCTGAGATTGAAATCTTCAACATCAAAGATAAATTCTATAGCCGTGGAGAAGAAATCGTTGACCTGATCAACAAGAACACAAACTGCAAAGCTACAATGAACGATCTTGCAGATCATGATCTCCTCAAAGAAAAAATGCATGCAGCAGATCTGTTCTGTGATGCAACAGGTGTAGGAATGCATCCACTCGAAGACCTTTCCAATATCCCGGATCCTTCTTTCTTCAAGAAAGACCTGATCGTAACAGATACAGTTTATGCACCACGCGAAACAGTTATGATGAAACAGGCCAAAGAAGCAGGATGTGAAAGAGTTTACAATGGTATGAGCATGATGCTGTTCCAGGCTCTGATTGCAATAAAACTTTACACTGGAAAAGATACTCCGGTAGATTACATGAAAGAAAAACTTGGAATCTGATCCTGATTCCACAGCTCCCCCGAAGAATGATACATATTCTTCGGGGGATTTTCCTATACAAATTTACGTAAGGTATTGAAATTCGTCCTGAAAAATGTGATGATAGCCATGAAAGAATAAATGTATAGGGTATGAGGAGAATTCTTATGATAAAACTTATTGTGACAGATATAGATGGAACACTTGTAAAAGATGGGACTCTGGATATCAATCCGGAATATATGGATGTGATAAAGAAGCTCACGGAAAAGGGGATACACTTTGTGGCATGTTCCGGCAGACAGTACTGCAGTGAAAGACAGTTGTTTGTACCGGTAAAAGACCGGATCTTTTTTATTTCGGATGGCGGTACTCTGATCCGTACATCGGAGGAAATATTAAAAGTTCATACATTGTCTGCTGAAATCTGGAAAAATATGGCGAGAATGGCAAAGAAAGAAATGCCGGGATGTGATTATTTTATTTCCAGCCCGGATGTCAGTTATGCGGAGAATGCGAAAACACCAATGTTTCGCTGGTTACATGACTCTTATGGATATGATATAAGAGAAGTGCCTGATTTATTGGAACCTTCCTTTGAAAATGAACAGATTATGAAGATTGCTATCTACAATACAGATCATTGTGAAGAAAAATGTGCTCCGGTTTTTACGCCTTACTGGAAAGATAAAGTCAACATGGCATGTGCGGGAAAGGAATGGATGGACTGTACACCACATGGCGCAGATAAGAAGTCAGCGGTTGCCTTTTTACAGGAGTATCTGGGAATTGCACCAGAAGAAACCTGTACTTTTGGTGACAATATCAACGATATTGAAATGTTAAAAAATGCCGGATACAGTTATGCAGTTGCAAATGCCAGAGAGGAAGTACAGGCAGCAGCCAAAGCAGTCTGTCCGTCTTATCTGGAAGACGGTGTGCTGCAAGTGTTGAAGAGTTTACTGTAAGGTGATTTAAGACAAATGTCAAAAATGACAGGAGGTTTTGCGATAGTTAGGAGTTGACTTTTTATCAGCAATAGCATATGATAATAACAGCTAAGGAATGTGACGAGATTCCATGAAGCAAAAAACGAAAGCCCCCAGAGCTGCAACTCTGAGGGCTTTCTTGCTCGTTAAGGTGAGCTATTCCGTTTAGGCTGTTGCTGCCTATCGTCTACCGCTCAGCCATTTGCATATGTAGTAGCTAACTACGTTTGCTATCACGGAGACAAGAAGTGTGACGAGTATTTCTTCCATGAAACGTGCACTTCCTTTCTGCTGGAGGTTCGACAGCTATTTTAGTATAGCATAGGTTAGAACAAATTGGAACATAGAGGAAATAAACAGAAAATAATCTTTGCTTTATCACTTTAAATCGTGTATAATATTTTTTATATTCAGGCGAGAGTGAAATCGTCAAATTTTGATACGCGGAAAGGAAAATGGATTATGTCGAAACATATCACAGGACACACCGGATTATTATGTTTACTTGGAAGCCCGGTCGCACACAGTGTTTCTCCGGAAATGCATAATGAAGCATGCGATCAGCTTGGACTGGATTATACATACCTTGCATTTGATGTACCGGAAGATAAAATGCCGGAGGCAGTACAGGGACTTCGTACGATGGGAGCAAGAGGATGGAATATCACCATGCCAGGCAAGAATATTATGTGTAAGCTTGCAGATAAAGTATCCCCTGCATCTGAGATTTCAGGAGCATGTAATACTATCGTTAATGACAATGGGGTTCTGACTGCATACACAACAGACGGTGTCGGATTTATGAGAGCTGTCAAAGAAGACGGCGTTGATATTATCGGAAAGAAGATGACTCTTCTCGGTGCTGGTGGAGCTGCAACTGCGATTCTGGTACAGGCCGCACTGGATGGAGTTGCTGAGATCAATGTATTCAACGTAAGAGATAACTTCTTCGCAAGAGCAGAAGAGATCGTTGCAAAACTGAATGAGCGCACAGAGTGCAAAGTAACACTGCATGATTTTTCCGATCCGGAGGTTCTGCGTGCATCCATCGCTGATAGTGCGATTCTTGTAAATGGTACTTCAGTAGGTATGGCACCGAATGTAGACAGAACGATCATTACAGATACAAGTATGTTCCATAAAGATCTGTTTGTATTTGATGTAATCTATAATCCGCAGGAGACAAGACTTCTTCGTGAAGCAAAAGAAGCAGGATGCAAGACTGGTAATGGAATGTACATGCTGCTGTACCAGGGAGCTGCTTCCTTCAAACTATGGACAGGTGAGGAAATGCCTGTAGAGATCATTAAAGAGAAATATTTCTCTTGACAAGAGAAGTTATGGTTTTATAAAAAAACAAGGGGACTGGCTTACGAAGTCCCCTTGCTTTTTTTATAAAAAGATTTCCCCATCAAATACGGTTGTAGCAGGGCCGGTCATGTAAACGAGATTTTCCTGACGATTCCAGAGAATCTGCAGATCACCACCGAGCAGTTTGACAGTAACAGGTTTGTCTTCATCTACCAGACCGTTCAGGGTAGAAGCAACAGCAACTGCACATGCACCGGTACCGCAGGCAAGTGTCTCGCCGGAACCACGTTCCCATACGCGCATCTGCAGGGTGTGGCGGTCGATTACTTTGACAAATTCCGTATTGATACGGTCCGGGAAAGCGATGTGATTTTCGAATTTTGGTCCGATCTTTTCGATATCCAGATCTTTCAGATCATCCATATATACGATCGCATGTGGATTTCCCATAGAAACAGCAGTGATGTGGTAAGTAGTTCCATCAACATTCAGTGGCTCATCGATTACCTGCTCTTTTGTGGAAACCACCGGAATCTGTCTGGAAGTCAGAATTGGTGCGCCCATGTTAACCTTAACAAGAGCAACTTTTCCATCATCACCCAGAGTCAGGTCCAGATATTTAATACCGCTCTTAGTAGCAACAGAAATATTCGTTTTATTTACAATGCCGTAATCGTAGGCATATTTTGCCACACAGCGAATTCCGTTTCCGCACATGGCACCCTGAGAGCCGTCCAGGTTATACATATCCATTTCACAGTCTGCCACATCGGATGGCTTGATCAGAATCAGTCCGTCAGATCCGATTCCGAAGTGACGGTCGCTGACAAATTTTGCGACAGCAGACGGATTACTTACAGTTTCTTCAAAGCAGTTTACATATACATAATCGTTTCCGATTCCATGCATTTTGGTAAATTTCATAAAAATAAATCCTCCTCATTCAAATAAATATTCTCCCTGATAAAAGTACTTCCCTTTTTAATCGTATTTGGAAAATTCCAAAACAGATTCTATATTTCGAGGTTTTAGTATAACGAAAAAATGTTATAGTTTTGTGAAACCAGAGTAAAAAATTACAATTCAATTACAAATATAACATAAATATGCAGAGACTGTATAGCACAGAAACGTTAAAATTAAGAAATTAAATTGGTTATGAAGGCAGTCTCAGATCAATTTCTGCATCTCCGGGAAAGGCCCGAGGCTTCGTTTCAGAATACCTGTCACCTGTGCGATCAGGATTCCGTAATTGGTAATCGGTACACCCTGATCCTGGCAGCAGGCGATACGGTACTTCATTTCACGTTCGTTTAACATACAGCCACCACAGTGAACCACCATTTTATAGGAAGAGACATCATCCGGAAACTCTGTTCCGGAAGTGAATTCAAAAACAGGCTTCTTTCCGGTATAATTTCGAATCCATTCAGGCATCTTGCATGTTCCAATATCTCCGCACTGGCGATGGTGTGTACATCCTTCTGCAATCAGGATGCGGTCACCATCTTCAATAGAAGAAAGAGCAGCAATACCTTTCAGCTGAATTTCCAGTTCTCCTTTATATCTTGAAAAAAGAATCGAAAAAGAAGTCAGGGTGATGTTTTCCGGCACAGCTTTTGAAACACGTGCAAATGCCTGACTGTCTGTAACGACAAGTTTCGGACAGACACCTTGTGCAAGAAAATGATCCAGGGTACTTTTTAATTCTGTATCTCGTACAACAAGAGAGAGAGCACCACGTTCCAGAATATCGCGGATTGTCTGCTGCTGTGGCAGAATCAGACGGCCTTTTGGGGCAGCTTTATCGATTGGGACAACGAGAATGACCAGGTCGAGGGGGTCGATCAGATCCTGGATCAGTGGGTATTTGTGCGTGTCTTCCGGTTTCAGAGAGGCAATTTTTTCTTTCAGTTCCTGGATGTTCATGCCGTCGGAAGCACTGACCAGAACTTCTCCGGTACGGACGGACATGGCAAGATCCTTGATCTTTTCGGTAGAAAGCAGATCAATCTTATTATATATGATCAGATAAGGGATGCCTTTTTTATGAAAACGGTGAATCAGTTCAAGTTCTTCTTCGCCTTTTCCAGCCGTACTGTCGATAACAAGAATTGCGATATCTGTTTTGTTCAGAACCTGATAACTTTTGCGGACGCGGAGCGCACCAAGTTCACCTTCATCATCAATACCGGGAGTATCAATGACCATGACCGGGCCAAGTGGAAGCAATTCCATGGTCTTGTAGACGGGATCGGTGGTTGTTCCCATAACGGAAGAAACAATTGCGAGATCCTGTCCGGTTACAGCATTGATAACACTGGATTTACCGGCATTCCTTTTTCCGAAAAAACTGATATGTACCCGTTCAGAAGCGGGTGTCTGATTCATTCCCATAAAATTACCTCCTTCATGATGTCTGCTGGACAGACAGCAAAAAACGAAAAATTTATTGCTATAAATTGTAAAAGTGGATTGATTCTATTATATGAGATATCATTAGGATATTCAAGCAGACACCATGGGTTTTGTGTTAAC
>OGQG01002053.1_pt1 | contig 12871 bp, 7 predicted proteins | sample 1553201 | NCBI WGS metagenome assembly OGQG01 (sample SAMEA2579925, study PRJEB22360) | human gut metagenome | biome: human gut; feature: human-associated habitat; material: faeces | place: Denmark | collected 2008/2010
CAGTACATTTAATGTCGATTGTCCGGCTAATTCGTTGATGATATTGAGAATACCGTGTAAGAAGTAAATGATGAAAATAGAACACTCTAAGAATGATAAATAAATATTTGAAAATAATAATTGTATTATTGCTGGTGGCAAATGCCACTTTTGCCGGAAATAAAATTGGTATTTATGATTTGCGTTATACTCTTCAGGCTGATTTGAGCACAGCACAGGGGCTCAATTTGGCTTGGGATGATGTACATGCTGTGGCTACTTTGCAAGGAGTGGTAAATAGGGATACTCCCCGCTTGTATGTTTATTTTGTAATGGAGGGTAATAATGATATTGATGGTTATTGGTGGAATAAATACAGTCGGAAGGGAGAGTGGTTATACGGACGTGAAACGCAGACGTACCGGACGATGGAGGAATTATTTACTGCATATGCTTCTTATATAGAAGGAGTGGTTGTTTATGATGGAAATGTTCCTTCCACCAGTAATGTTGCCTCTTCTGTGGCTGGTATTGAGAATTTGGTTGCCATTCGTTACGACGATACTCCGGGAAGTCTGTATGACCGTCTTGTGGTACACGGACCGAAGCTACCGGTAAAAAGATGGCTGTTGAATCCGGACGGAACCTCTATGTTTACAGGTAAAAAAGGAATGGAAATACCGGAAACGTCACGTCTTTCTACCGGCTCTCTGAAGAATGATCCTTATGTATGGTTTATAGAGAAATACCTGAAGAAAGGGTTATGCAATACGGAGTACGCCGCTTATTACATCGACCAGTTCTGGCGTACCGATCCTACCCGGACGGTAACGAACCATCACCAGTTGACCAATCATGACTTTTTTGTCAGCAAGAAAGCTTTCTTCTTTGACCTTTCTCCTTGGGGAGACGAGCCGGCAACAGATGATCCGACACAAAAAGAAGGACTGGACTTGCAGATACTGGAAACTTTTCTGCAAGAAGCCTATAAGCAAAATAAAGGAGAGAAATTCTGCTATATCGGAGGTTTCCCGAGCTGGATTTATAAATATACGCAGCACGCCGGAGGAAAGCATGAAGATGTAGCTACCGAGTGGGAGTTTTCCCGTATTATCAGTGCTTATAATGCCTTTAAGGATGCCGATGCCATCGGACTGGGAGCATTGGCTAACTCCTCCTTCTGGCAACATTTTCCTCTTCAGGAAAAGTATCCCCAAAAGTGGGTGACACATCAGGAGTTGATGGACAGAGGCTATCTGAACAGTGACGGAACAATCAACTTCCAGGGACGGAACTTTATCCTCTTCTATGTAGGCGATTATGATTCCTCCTCCTGGATTGCTCAGACTACCCCTTCCCTGTGGGACGAACCCAGCCGGGGAGAAGTGCCTTTGATGTGGTCTGTCAGTCCTGTACTTGCAGAACGCGTTCCGATGGTGATGCATAATTATCGGGTGACGGCTACTCCGAATGATTATTTTGCCGCTGCCGACAATGGTGCCGGATATTTAATGCCGGGTATGTTGCAAGAGCCCCGGCCGGTGTCCGGATTGAAAAGCGGATTGAGTGCATGGGCAAAGCATTGCAGCAAATATTATCAGAAGTGGGGATTGACCATTACAGGATTTGTGATCGACGGCGAAGCCCCCGGACTGGATTCAGACGGATTGGACTGTTACGCATCGTTCAGTCCGAATGGAATAGTTCCGCAGAAGATGCCTTTGACATTGCTGCACAATGATATGCCGGTGATCCGGGCAGATTATGATATTGTAGATCATGATTACCGCAAGGCAACGGATGTGATTGTGGAAAGAGTAGAGAAACGTCCGGTTCCTTTCCATTGGTTCAGAGCCATATTGAAATCACCTTCCTGGTATAAAGGGATTTGTGATGAATTGAAACAGCGGCATACGAATATTGAATTGCTGGATGCACCGACATTTTTTGAACTCTATCGTATCTATCTGAAGCAACATCCGGATGCTGCTGCCGGAAAGATAACGATGAACTAACTAAATTAATGAACAGACATATTCATATAGAATGATGATGAACAGATTGAATATAAAAAGAACAGTCGGCTTCTGTTTGATGGCGATGGCGTTTTTTTCGTGTACCCATACGGATCAGACGCCCGTGAAGGACTTTGTCGATTATGTAAATCCATATATCGGCAATATCAGCCATCTGCTGGTGCCTACTTACCCAACCGTACATCTGCCGAACTCGATGCTCAGGGTCTATCCGGAAAGAGGAGACTTTACATCGGACAGGGTAAACGGCCTTCCGGTGGTGGTGACCAGTCATAGAGGCAGCTCGGCTTTTAACCTGAGTCCGGTGCAGGGAGAGGTATCCCGACCGATTGTATCTTACTCCTATGATTTGGAGAAGATTACCCCCTATAGTTATTCCGTATATCTGGATGAGGCTGATATACAGGTTGAGTATGCCCCTTCACATCAGGCTGGTATTTATCATATCAGTTTTGGGACGGAAGGTGATAATGCTTTGGTGGTGAATACGAAGAACGGAAAGCTGGTCGCTGAAGAAAAAGGAGTCAGTGGCTATCAGGTTATTGACAACACTCCTACCAAAATCTATCTGTATCTCGAAACCAGTCAGCCACCTTTACGTAAAGGAGTACTGGCAGATGGAAAAGTTGATATAGAAAGTAAGGAAGGCAGTGCCATCGCTTTGTTTTATGGAAGCGAGAAGAACCTGAATCTACGTTACGGAATTTCTTTTATCAGTGCCGAGCAGGCAAAGAAGAATCTGCAACGTGACATCACCACCTATGATGTAAAGGCGGTGGCGGATGCCGGACGCAGGATATGGAACAAGACATTGGGCAAGATTGTGATAGAAGGCGGTTCGGAAGACGAGAAAGAAATCTTCTACACTTCCCTTTATCGTACCTACGAACGGATGATCAATCTTTCGGAAGACGGGAAGTATTACAGTGCTTTCGATGGCAAGATTCATGAAGATGGCGGAGTACCTTTTTATACAGATGACTGGATATGGGATACTTACCGGGCTACACATCCGTTGCGTATCTTGATAGAACCGCAGAAGGAACTCGATATGATTCGTTCATATATCCGGATGGCGGAACAGTCGGACAGAAGATGGATGCCTACCTTCCCCGAGGTGACCGGAGACAGCCACCGGATGAATGGCAATCATGCAGTGGCGGTTATCTGGGATGCTTATTGCAAAGGATTGAAAGACTTTGATCTGGAGGCTGCTTATGAAGCCTGCAAGGGAGCGATCACAGAGAAAACATTGTTGCCCTGGCTGAGATGTCCGTTGACGGAGCTCGATGAGTTCTATCAGGAAAAAGGATTTTTTCCTGCACTGAACCCTGGCGAAGAAGAGACCTGCAAGGCTGTTCATTCGTTCGAGAGACGGCAGGCGGTTGCGGTTATGTTGGGTAACTGTTACGATAATTGGTGTCTGGCACAGATAGCCAGAGCATTAAACAAAACCGATGACTATAAGAAGTTTATGCAGATGTCTTATACGTACCGGAATGTTTATAATGCGGAAACGGGGTTCTTTCATCCCAGGAACAAGGACGGAAAGTTTATCGAACCGTTTGACTATCGTTATTCGGGAGGACAGGGGGCACGTGGCTATTATGGTGAAAACAACGGTTGGATCTATCGTTGGGATGTGCAGCACAATCCGGCGGATTTGATTGCCTTGATGGGTGGACAGGCTTCATTTATCGAGAGATTGAATCAGACATTCAATGAACCGTTGGGACGGAGCAAGTTTGATTTCTATCATCAGTTGCCGGACCATACCGGCAATGTTGGCCAGTTCTCTATGGCAAATGAGCCTTGTCTGCATATTCCTTATTTGTATAACTATGCCGGTCAGCCGTGGATGACACAAAAAAGGATTCGCGTTTTGCTGAACCAGTGGTTCCGTAATGACTTGATGGGCGTTCCCGGTGATGAAGACGGAGGTGGAATGACCGCATTTGTGGTATTCTCCATGATGGGCTTTTATCCGGTAACTCCCGGCTCTCCAACCTATAATATCGGCAGTCCGGTATTCAAATCCGCAAAAATGGAGGTAGGTGACGGACGTTATTTCGAGATCATAGCGGAGAATTATGCGCCGGACCATAAGTACATCCAGTCGGCTACCTTGAATGGAAAGCCGTGGAATAAGCCGTGGTTCAGCCAGTCGGATATTCAAAACGGCGGACGTCTGGTTTTGCAGATGGGAGATAAGCCCAATAGGAAGTGGGGGACAGCTTCGGATGCCGTGCCGCCTTCTTCAGAGAGTTTGCCGGAATAAAGTCAGAATAATAATATTAAAATCTAAAATATAACACAATGAAAAAGATGATTGTACTCACCAGTCTATGGTCGTTTTTATTTATCTTTTCCTTTTCGATGTTCGGTTGCAGCGAGGATGACGATGAATTTGGCACAACGGCCGAAAGAGGAAATGAAGTCCGTACTCCCCGTGTGGAGGAGATCAATGGAAAAGCAGTGGTCACTTGGATTGATCCTTATATTACAGACATCAAGGAGGTGCAGGTAAAAGATTTGCAGACTAATGAGCAGCAGACGGTTGCCAAAGGAGTGCAGAGCGCAGAATTTGCGATTACGGACAATAGCCTGTTGTCTTACCGATATGAAATGAAAGTTGTCAGAACGACCGGAGAGGTGTCTGCCGGAGTGACTGCCCGTTTGGTGAAGAACTGGGCGCAAAAGCTGCATCCTTTGATGGATTATCATAGTGATGCGACTCCTCAAAGTGGTATGTTCTTTAAAAATCAGCCGGTAGCGAAAGTGAATGTGTTCGATATTCGTGATGACGAAAACATATCGAAGCTGACTACCGCTGTCATGCAGGGAGTGATTAACCAGGAACAGGCACTGACTTATCTGATCTGGTTACAGCAGGATTTGACGCAGCTGGATGATGCCGAAGTGCAGTATGAAATGCAGCCTTTGGCGAATACTTCCCGCAACAGAGGCTTTGCGGCATTATATAATATGTATAAAGACCGCTTCAACTGCCTGGTAGTCTGGGATGAGAATCAGCCTTGGTCATGGAGTATGGCACAGATGATTTCGTCACAGGAGAAAGGCATTCCGGTTACGGAATCCATGAGAAAGTTTATAGAGGACGAGCTGGGAATAGGAAATCTGGAAGTTAGGGATATACGTAACCAATGGTCGTCAAAGGCAGAAGCTTATGGCTGGGCGATAGCGCACTATGCCGGCAAATGCCATCCGAAGCTAACCTTCTCCGGTGGATTGCGGAGTGATTATAAAGATAATCCGTGGAGAATGTACGATTACGTAGCTGCTTCTAAAGGCTTTGTTTTTTGGTTGGACGACTCTAATGGAGATGACAAACAGATCATGGATAATATCTTCAATAGTGGATCTTATCCGGTGGGTTCTTCGGTATTTGGTTATGGAATGAATGCCAATGGCGACGAACTGAACAAGATTACCAACATCCATAATGCAGGATTTGTAGTGAGTGACTATTATGCGAATGGCAGTTATTGGTGCAGTTTCCCGAGCAAAGCCTTCCAGCAGCGTAAAGGGATAGCCGGAGAAGTGAAGCCGGGTAAGATATATGTCGCTATCAGTCTGAGTGACGGAGATAATATTCAGTTCGATGCAAATTCTCTTTATCAGATATTCAAGGAAGGAAAGCGCAGAGGCGAAGTCCCCGTAGGAGTGACTTTGGCGGCAGGCTTACAGGAATTGAATCCGAAGTTGCTTGAATTCTACTATAAGAATATGACTCCGAACGATGAATTGACGGCAGGACCTTCCGGTTTCCAGTTTATCTATGGTGATTATTATGCGCAGAGCGGTAAATATGCGGAATGGCTGGAAATGAACAAGAAATGGTTATCCACCGCCGGTTTCCACACGGCGCATCTCTGGAATACAGACGAGCAGATGTATTTCGAACAATACATGAAGAGCAAGGCTGTCGATGCGATCATGGACGGATCTAACCGGACGCATACCACAGGCTCATCCTACAAATTGGTAGATGGCGTGGTGCGTATCGATCAGGGAACCATGTGCCGCAATAATGGAGACGTATACCGTGATCTGATGTCTGTATCTCCCAGCCCACGGCGTCCTTTATTCCGGCATGTATATCTGTTGACCAACTATTACGGATTTGAAGGAAATAAAGTGGTAGTGTACGAGAGACTGATCAAGGAACTCGAACGGGTTGAACAGGATTGTCCGGATACGTATGAATTTATGCTCCCGATGGATTTGGCCGCTTCTATCAGGAAGTACATAGAAGAAGGCGGTATTTATTAAAGGAATTATAAATGAATCTAAAACAAATGAGATATGAAAAATAGATATAGTATCCGGTTACTGGTTATAGCCTTTCTTTCGGCTTTCGCTATGGGTATCTGCTACTCATGTTCGGATGATGACGGAGAAGAAGTGAAGGTATATGAGTATCGTGAACAGATAGGCAAAAAGATAAAAGTGTTGACCGACCTGCAGGCTGAATCCCAGTTCGGGCTTCGGGAAGGAATGTATCCTGAAACAAGCCGGGCGATTCTGGAAGATGCGATAGCCAAGTTGAAAGATTTCCTTCAGACGATAAAAGAAGCGGGAGTGGCGGAAGCTCAGATTCCCGAAGAGACAGCCAGACTGCTGAAAGAATCGGACGAAAAGATAGCTGAGTTTAAAGCGACTGTCCGGACGGAAGACTTACTGGTTCCGGCAGAGCTGGAAGTAAGCGGAAAGAATGGCGGATATATTGACTTTGGCGCTCATCCGGAGTATTCCACATTCGGTGAAGGTGGCAAGCAGGCATTTACTGTTGAGTTTTGGGTAAAGCTGAAGGATGTAGAAGGCTTCTTCTATCTGATCTCTACCTTTACGGATGATGATACGAACAATCACGAGCGCAAAGGCTGGTGCGTGAATAGCTACAACTATGGTGGCAACAACATGCGTATGACATACGGAATGGGCTTTAATGACCTGATGGAACCTGCCTTCGGATTTACCACCATTAATGAGTGGGTACACTTGGCTGTGGTGACGGATGAAACCGGAGTAGACGGCGAGATGAATGGAGGCAGACCTGTCATGACCAAAATGTATATGAACGGTGAACTGAAACTGTCGACCACTTCTCATCAGGATGCTTCCAAACCGTACGCTTCTAACGACAGCAATGTCCCGATGGTGGCATTTGGCGGCATGAGTGCTACAGGCAACCGTATCGGTGATAAAGGTGCTAACGGAAGTATGAAACATCTGCATATCTGGCGTACCGCCAAGACTCAGGATGAAATCCGCCGGTTGATGGAGCATCCGGAGAATGTGACGGGCGAAGAGGACGATTTGGTTTGCGGATGGACTTTCGCGAAGATGGCGCTTGACGACCAGGAGATTAAAGACTTGACGGGAAAGTATACGGCAAAGCTGGTCGGAGACTATAAGTGGATTGAATTAGAATGATACGAAACAGAAAATACAGGATAGATATGAAAAATAACTATTTATATAATTGGGTAGCGATAGTGTTTATGATGCTTCAGATGCTGGCATTTACTTCTTGTTCTGATGATGATGACAATAGCGGCTGGCCGACGGAAACGGACAAGACCGAAATCTTCATAGAGCGCTTCAGTACATTGGTGACTAACCTGACTGCGCTGCGGGATGGAGCTACATATGGCGAACTGAAAGATAACTATCCGGTATCCAGTAAAGCCATGCTGGATGATGAGATTGCTTATCTGGAGGAAACGATTGCTAAACTGAAAGAAGGAAACAAAAAGTTGGCTGACAGTGAAGCCGACCGCATTATCCGTGAAGCTAACCAGATAGAGAAGAACTTCAGAGCGACCAGACGTACCGAAGACTTTTTACCGGTTGCCGCTGAACTGTTGGTCAACGGAAAGAATGGCGGATACATTGATTTTGGTGTTCATCCGGAATATTCAGCTTTCGGCGAGCAGGGGCAACAAGCATTCACAGTCGAGTTCTGGGTGAAGCTGACAGATGTGGACGAATATCTCAATAGCTTTGTATTCTTGCTTTCCACCTTCACGGATGATGATACGAAAGATCACGAGCGTAAGGGATGGGCGGTAAACAGTCACTTCGGCAGATTACGTATGACGTATGGTATAGGCTATAGTGACTTGTTTGAACCGGGCTTCTCATTCAGCACACTAAATCAGTGGGTTCATGTGGCAGTTGTCACTAACGAGAACGGAGTGGACGGAGAAATCAGAGACGGAATTCCGGTGATGACAAAGATCTACGTCAACGGTCAGCTGATGTTGTCGGAAAGAGGCCGGGATGACCGTTTGCCATATACTTCGAATGATAAGGAAGTGGCTATGGTTGCCTTTACCGGGCTTAGCGCAACTGCCAACCGTATCGGAGAAAAGAGTACCAATGGATGTATGCGTCATCTGCATATCTGGAAATCGGCGAAGACACAGGCCGAAATACAACATCTGATGGATACTCCGGAATCCGTGACAGGAAGCGAATCGGATCTGGTATGCGGATGGACATTGAATAAGACTGTTTCGGATAACAATAACATCAAAGATCTGACGGGCAAATTCTCAGCCAGGCTGATCGGAGATTTTCAATGGGTAGAGAATAGATAATTGTTTTACGAACCGGGTAGTTCCCAAGGCCGTCGGATGGCTGGCTTTGGGACTACTTTCTTAAACAAACGAACATGAGGAAAGAACTTGTTTTTGTTTTATTGGCATTGTTTCTGTGTGCCGGCTGTAACGGCAACAAAAAGAAAATGAACGGTGAACACGATTTGGATGCGGCAAACATTACGTTGGATGACCATACGATTAGTTTTTATTATAACTGGTATGGAAATCCGTCAGTGGATGGAGAAATGAAGCACTGGATGCACCCGATAGCCCCTGCTCCGGGGCATTCGGGAGATGCTGGTGCCATATCCGGACTTAATGATGACATCGCCTGTAATTTTTATCCGGAACTCGGAACGTATAGCAGCAATGATCCTGAAATCATCCGGAAACATATCCGGATGCATATAAAAGCGAATGTCGGCGTACTGTCTGTCACTTGGTGGGGAGAAAGCGATTATGGCAACCAAAGTGTGTCTCTCCTGTTGGATGAGGCTGCAAAAGTAGGGGCAAAGGTGTGCTTTCATATAGAGCCTTTTAATGGACGCAGCCCGCAAACGGTAAGGGAGAATATTCAATATATAGTGGATACTTATGGTGATCATCCGGCTTTTTACCGTACGCAGGGCAAACCTCTTTTCTTTATCTATGATTCTTATCTGATCAAACCTGCCGAGTGGGCGAAGTTGTTTGCTGCCGGGGGAGAGATAAGTGTGCGTAATACCAAGTACGACGGTCTTTTTATTGGTCTGACATTGAAGGAAAGCGAGTTGCCCGACATTGAGACAGCGTGCATGGATGGCTTTTACACTTACTTTGCTGCAACAGGTTTCACAAATGCTTCTACTCCGGCCAACTGGAAATCCATGCAGCAATGGGCAAAGGCACATCATAAATTGTTTATTCCGAGTGTCGGTCCGGGATATATTGATACCCGGATTCGTCCTTGGAATGGAAGTACCACCCGCGACCGTGAGAATGGAAAATATTACGACGATATGTATAAAGCTGCCATAGAAAGCGGTGCTTCTTATATCTCAATTACGTCTTTCAATGAATGGCATGAAGGAACTCAGATAGAGCCGGCTGTCTCAAAGAAGTGCGATGCTTTTGAATATTTGGATTATAAACCATTGGCTGATGATTACTATTTGATAAGAACTGCCTATTGGGTAGATGAATTCCGGAAAGCAAGATCTGCTTCGGAAGATGTTCAATAATATGCTATATCTTGTCGGTTTTGCCCATTTGTAATTAAAATGTTCTATATTTGTGATACATAACTCAAATATAGAACATTATGGGTGAACTTTATGGTACATGTGCATTGCTTGCTGCAGTGTTGTTTTTTGTTCTGCTGCAAAAGTTTGAAAGCCGGTTCGGCAAGGTAGACAAAGAGCTTGGCGAGATAAAAAAACGAATGGACGACCTGCTCAAAGCTCAGGAGAAAATGGCTTCCGGCCCCATAAGGTCGAAAGAGGATGTGCCGGCAGAGATTTTGGAAAATACGGATATACTGCCTTATATAGCAGAAGAACTGCCCGATTCGATGGTGACAGCCTTGAAGGAAGAGAAAGCTGTCGAAGAAAAAACTGTAGAAGGCATACAGCCCATTCTGGCGGAAACTACGCCGCAGAAATTAAATACTTCCCTTGAAAAAGAATCTGCTGAGGCTACTTTGCAGGAATCTTCTCTGGAAGCTCCTCTTGAAATACCGTCTGCTTCTAAACGGAAGCAGGTTAACTATGAAAAGTTCATCGGTGAAAATCTTTTCGGTAAGATTGGTATTCTTGTATTCGTCATCGGAGTCGGCTTCTTTGTAAAATATGCCATTGATAAAGACTGGATTAACGAAACATTGCGTACCGTACTTGGTTTCCTGACCGGCTCCGCATTGTTGGTAGTTGCCGAACGCCTGCAAAAGAAGTACCGCACATTCAGCTCCTTGCTTGCGGGTGGCGCCTTTGCCGTTTTCTATCTCACGGTCGCCATTGCCTTTCATTTTTATCACCTTTTTCCTCAGACGGTTGCTTTTACTATTCTGATAGCTATAACGCTGTTCATGTCTATCCTGTCCATTCTGTATGACAGGCGCGAACTGGCTATCATCTCGCTTGTCGGGGGATTTCTGGCACCTTTCCTTGTTAGCACCGGGAATGGTAACTACCTGGTACTGTTCACCTATATGAGTATCTTGAATCTTGGAATGTTCGGACTGTCCATCTATAAGAAATGGGGAGAACTTCCGGTGATCGCATTTGTCTTTACTTATGTGGTAATGGGAATCTTCCTGTTGACTGGCTTTACTACCGGATCGACACACATTTCCGTCCATCTGTTCGTCTTTGCTACGCTATTTTATTTCATCTTCCTCCTGCCGATATTATCGATACTCCGGATAGAAGCCGTGAAAAAGAACAGGGGATTGCTGCTGGTCATCATAACCAACAACTTCATTTATCTGCTATTAGGAATCCTGTTCCTGCGTAATATGGGACTGCCGTTTAAATCGGAAGGATTACTGAGTTTATTGATCGCTATCATCAATTTAGTTTTAGTCATCTGGTTGCGGATGAGCAAGAAAGACTATAAGTTCCTCATTTATGCGATGTTGGGACTGGTACTGACATTTGTCTCCATCACTATACCTATTCAGCTGGATGGAAATTATATCACGCTGTTCTGGGCAGCGGAAATGGTGCTGCTGTTATGGCTTTACGTAAAATCGAAGATTGGAGTATACGAACGTGCAACACTGGTATTGATGGGACTGACCCTTGTTTCATATCTGATGGACATATATAATGTACTGATGACCTCTTCCTCCTCCGAAACCATTTTTCTGAACAGTTCTTTTGCTACTTCCCTGTTTGTCGGTCTGGCCACGGGAGCATTCGCTTTACTGATGGGGCGTTACCGTTCTCTCTTTACCGAAGCCCGCTATCTGAGATACACTCCCTGGAATTCGATTATGCTTCTTGCTGCTGCCGTTATCCTCTATTATACATTTATGGCAGAGTTTGCCTTGCACTTGGCAGGAGCTACAAGAAGCGGAATGATGCTGGCGTTTACTTCCGCTGCCATCTTTATCCTCAGCTATGCTTTCAAAAAGCGCTTCCCGATAGAACAATACATAATCCCTTATCTGGCAGCTATGGGAATGAACGTGCTGATATATGCGATTAATATATGGGGAGACCAGTGGGTATACACGAGCCTGACTCCTGCTTTGCTTCGATGGCTTGCGGCAGCGTTTGTTATAGCTAACCTCTACTACGTTGCCCGTCAATACTATACATTAATAGGATTGAAAACTCCTTTCACCGTTTATCTGAATGTCCTGGCGCTCTTCCTTTGGCTGACGATGGCACGTTCTTTCCTCCTGCAAGCAGGAGTAGAGGATTTCGATGCCGGCTTCTCCGTTTCACTGAGTATCGCAGGATTTATTCAAATGGCACTGGGTATGCGTCTGCATCAGAAAGTACTGCGAATCATCAGTCTTTCAACTTTTGGAATCGTCCTGTTGAAGCTGATTCTGAAAGACTTATGGGCAATGCCAACAATCGGTAAGATCATTGTATTTATCATTTTAGGATTGATCCTGCTGATCCTCTCATTCCTTTATCAGAAACTGAAGGACGTACTCTTTAAAAATGATGAAGATGAAACTGATTGAGCAGACTATATAATAAAGTAAAGGCTGCCGTTCACTTTCGAACAGGCAGCCTTTACTTTATTATATTCGTCTTTATTATCTTTATTCCTGTGAAGCCGCGAAGCGTTTCACCTGTTCTTCAATCAGTTCTTTATCATCGAAATAGTTGATCTTCATAGCCTTCTTCACATCCGCCAATGTTTCGGCAGCGGCAGCTCTGGCTACTTCGCATCCTTTTTGTAACATCTCGTAAACGGCAGGAATATCCTTGCTGAACTCTTTACGACGGTTGCGGATCGGTTCCAGTGTTTCCTGCATGATAGCGTTCAGGAAGCGTTTTACCTTCACATCACCCAGTCCACCGCGCTGATAGTGTGCTTTCAGTTCATCCAGATTCGGATAATCCGGCAGATAGCGTTCGAAGTGTTCCGGACGGCAGAAAGCATCCAGGTATGTAAATACGGTATTACCTTCAATCTTGCCCGGGTCCTGAACACGAAGGTGTCCCGGATCGGTATACATACTCATGATTTTCTTCTGTACTTCATCCGGCTCTTCCGACAGGTAGATAC
>OGQG01002058.1_pt1 | contig 12821 bp, 10 predicted proteins | sample 1553201 | NCBI WGS metagenome assembly OGQG01 (sample SAMEA2579925, study PRJEB22360) | human gut metagenome | biome: human gut; feature: human-associated habitat; material: faeces | place: Denmark | collected 2008/2010
CATATAAGGAATACCCGGACGGAGAGCCTTTACTGATTCCAGATGCATAGCATTCTGAATTTCGTAAACGGCACGTTGCTTCGAAGTAAACGTTTTATCGGCAGGTACGGTAGACGACATGTCACCGCAATAGCCCGACGGAAGTTCTGCACCGGCATCGATCAGGAACAAGTCACCCGATTTAATTCTATTACCATGATAATGATTATGCAAAGTCTGTCCGTTGATTGTGGCAATTGTAGGGAAAGAAAGTTCGCAATTATTTATTTCGGCTACACGGTTCATCTCTGCCACAACTTCATATTCGTACATACCCGGCCGAATCACTTCCATAGCCTTGATATGCATGTCGGCAGTCACATCACATGCCCTTTCTATCTCTGCAATCTCTTCGGCAGATTTATAATTACGCTGTGCCACCACCGCACGGATAAACGGCACGGAACCTTCCTGACGTGCAGGCGGAATACCCAGCCAATCCATGAGTTTCAACTTATGTTCGGGACGGTAAGGCGGAAGATAATGCACCGTCTGACCTTTTTGTACGGCTTTGTGCAGATAGCTGATAATCCCGGCGGAAGGAAGCGTCTCCCGAATGCCTACCCGTTCACTCTTCTCTTTCAGAGTCGGCTGCGTACCCATCCATACAATCGCGTCTATAGTCAACTCATCGCCAAAGATGATCTCCTTATCGTTATCGATATCGATGATAGCGGATAACCCGGCGTATGGCAATCCGAAGAAATACAAGAAGGTAGAGTCTTGACGGAAGTGATACGTATTATCGGCGTAGTTCATCCCACTCTCGTCGTTTCCAAGGAATAGCAACAAACCGGAACCTATGGTTTGTTTCAGCTTAGCCCGGCGGGCCATATAAGTTTCTTTACTGAACATAAGGATTATTTTTTGTTAGTGTACCAAAGATAGTAATTAATGTAATATACTAGGCCGACATTCGAAATTATTTCTTACATTAGCCCATGTAAAATGTAACCTCTGGTACCTTATGAAGATTCAAAGAATTCAAGAACTTACCGATGCCTCCATCGTCTGTGGCTCAGAGAAACGGGAGAACGATGTGCAGTGCGCTTTTGCCAGCGATCTGATGAGTGACGTGCTTACGCTGGATTGTGGCGATGTGCTGTTGGTGACAGGACTTTGTAATTTGCAAACGATCCGTACCGCGGAGATGGCGGAAGTTTCTTATATACTTTTCGTGCGGGGGAAGAAAGTAACCCCGGATATGCTGGAGCTGGCTCGTGAGAACAATATGGTTCTTCTGGAGACAGATCATTCTATGTATCATACGGTCGGAGAGCTTTATAGCGCGGGGCTCCTTCCTATATATTAAGAAAGGAGGTCGTGAGATATGCTATTTAAGTTTGAGTTGGAGGGCGGTAATTTCTCGAAGGCGGGTTATGCGTCTAGCCAGATAAAGAAGGTCTTGAAGCAATTGGCTATCGATCCCCGGATCATTAAGCGGGTGGTCGTGGCGCTTTATGAGGCGGAGGTGAATATCGTGGCTCACGCTTGGAGAGGAACGGTTGTCGCTGAATTGGACGCTGATAAAATATCTTTGGAACTGAAGGATGAAGGGCCCGGAATCCCGGATATATCGCTAGCTATGCGTGAAGGGTATTCGACGGCATCCGAGGCCGTGCGTGAGATGGGATTTGGTGCCGGAATGGGACTTCCAAATATGAAGAAGAACGTAGATGAATTAACGATCGAGAGCCAAGTAGACGTAGGTACCACGGTACGTATGGTCACATGGTTTAATAAAGAAGGAGCGTAGACCATGGAGGAAGCTAATTTTTATCATGCCTTGAAGATTGACAATGACCGCTGTATAGGCTGTACGCATTGCATGAAAGAGTGCCCTACGGGAGCGATCCGTATCCGGGATGGTAAGGCTTTGATCCATAAGGATTGGTGCGTGGATTGCGGCGAGTGCTTGAAATCGTGCCCGACAGAGGCTATCTATGTGGAGCAGGATGACTTCCAGCGTATATTTGATTATAAATGCAGGGTAGCGTTGATGCCCACGGTATTTATCGGGCAGTTCTCAAAGTACACGACCGAGAAGGAAATTATCAGCGCCGTTATGGAACTGGGCTTTACCCATGTTTTCCAAGTAGAGTTTACCGCCGATATGATCCATAAGGAAATGGTACGGCAGATGGAAAACGCCGAGGAAAAGCCGGTGATCAGTTCTTTTTGCCCCGCTATCGTCCGGTTGATACAAGTCCGTTTCCCTGCGCTGGTGGATAATATCTTATTGGTGAAAGCGCCGGTAAACGCCTCGGCCACTTATTATCATAAGATATTGGAAGGGCAAGGTATTCCCTCGGAAGAGATCGGTATCTTTTATGTTACGCCTTGCGCGGCGAAAATCGCGGCGTTGAAGGGAGCGGAAGGTTATTCATCTACGATCAAAGGCGTGATAAATATGGATACCCTATATAATAAGGTATACCATATTCTTAAGAATCGCCCGAGAGGATATGAGCCGGAATGTGAGCTTCCTCCGCCATTAACGAAAAAAGAGATGCGATGGAGCCAGACAGGAGGGGAGGCCAAACATTTCTCCGGTCGTTGCCTCGCGATCGATGAGATCCATAATGTGATCGATTTCTTGGAACGAATGGAAACGACCAGCGAGGTACGTAACGTGGACTTTCTGGAACTGAGGGCTTGCGACCGTAGCTGTGCCGGAGGTGTATTAGCCGTAGCGAACCGTTTCCTCACGGCCGAGCGTATCATGAAGCGATCCATGAACCGGGATAAAGTACCGATGATATACGCCGCCGATAATTTCGAGGCTTTATCCTATTTGAGGCAGCATATTACGATCCGTCCGGTGCAACCGAATCCCAAACGGTTGTACGATGGAACGATCGATGAGATGCTGAAGAAAATGGAGCAAGTGCGGAAATTGATGTGCTACCTACCGGGAATCGATTGTGGCGCTTGCGGCAGCCCGAACTGTCAAAGCTTGGCCGAGGATATCGTACGCCACGAGGCTCAATTCAGTGATTGCGTATTTATGCAACGTAATATGGAGAAGCACGGTAAACTAGACCAAGAGCATGCCTTCCGTATCGTTGAGAAGACATGGGGGAAAGATCGTTTAAATAAGGATTGTTATAAGAAAGGAGCTAAATATGAAGGTTTGTGATTTAGTGAAGATGTTGAATCTTACTGTATTTTGTGGAGAAGAGGGCCTTGATACAGAGATAACCGGGGGCTATACGAGCGATTTACTAAGTGATGTCATGGGACATATCGAGGAGGGTATGCTATGGATTACCATGCAAACGCATCAGAATATACTGGCCGTGGCTACTTTAAAAGACGCCTCCGCGGTATTGATCGTGAACGGAACCTCTCCAGATGATGAGACCTTACAAAAAGGTAGGGAAGAGGCTGTCCCTCTTTTAGGAACTACACGTTCCGCGTTCGAGGCTTCCGGTATGATTTACCGCTTATTACAGAATGAGAATGGATGAAACAGTATTTAGCTGATTTACATATCCATACTTGCCTGTCGCCATGCGGCAGTCTGGAAATGAGTCCATCGGAGATCGTGCGTCGTTCCTTAGCGAAAGGTTTGGATGCTATTGCCATTACGGACCATAATACGACCTTACAATGCCCGGAGATTCAATCCCTTGGCGAGAGATTCGGACTAAGGGTCTTTGCGGGCGTAGAAGTTACGACCCGTGAGGAAGCGCATTGTCTGGTTTATTTCCCGACCGATGAATCCCGTAAGCGATTCCAACGATATTTAGAAGAGCATCTCCCTCCAATTCCAAATGATCCGGAACGTTTTGGCGATCAAGTTTGGGTGAATGCGGAGAATGAGATTCTAGGAGAAGTACCCTATCTTTTGCTCTCCGCCTTGGATCAAAGCGTAAACCAAATAGCCGCTCAAGCACGTAAGGTGGATGCTCTATTTGTAGCCGCCCATGTAGAACGTCCGTCATTCAGCTTGATCAGTCAATTAGGTTTTATAGACCCCTGCTTATCTTTAGATGCTATTGAATATAATAATCAGCAAAGATACAGTAAGTTATTGTCTATTCACGGGTATTTGAAAGAGCAGACTCAATACTCAGCCTCGGATGCTCATTGCCCCGAACAAATAGGTACTCAGCCCTCCATTTGGCAAACGGAGGAATTAACCTTCGATGGCTTACGAAAGGCTTTTGATCAAAAAGACAATCACTTAATTTTCGCCTCTCATGGATAATCTCTCGTTTCATATCACGGATATAACCGCTAATAGTATCAGAGCAAAAGCTTCTGACATAGAGATAGATATACAGATAAAGGACACATCCATATGTATTCGTATCGCGGATAATGGCTGTGGTATGGATCCGGAAACAGTCTCTCTGATCCGTAATCCGTTTTATACGACTCGCACGACACGAAAAGTGGGTCTAGGCTTACCTTTCTTGATACAAAACGCGGAGCAAACAGGCGGGAATGTGGAAATATCTTCCATACAGGGAAAAGGTACGGTAGTTGTTGCTTGTTTTGTCTCATCTCATATTGATTGTCCGCCTTGGGGAGATTTGGCGGGTACAATGGCTATGCTTATAGGCAGTAATCCAGACATAAACATTCATTTCTCATATCATTCAGATCTGGTTTCATTTGATATCAGTACGCGAGAGCTTAAAGAAATCCTAGAGGACATGCCATTAAGTCATCCGAAAGTCATGCTTTATTTGAAGGAGTTAATAGCGAATCAAATAGTTGCGTCAAGCTGAATTAATCTTTTCATATAGGTGATCTGATCTTTTCACAGCTGTGATACGATCTTTTCACATCCATGAAACAAACGTTTCACAGCCGTGAAAAGATCTGTGTCTTTACTCAAAGCAGCTACAAGCTTTGCTTGAATGCACTAATTTATCCTTATCTTGCTATTAATTTTATAATTCCCATTATGTTTAATAGTATTATGAACGATCAAAAAATGACTACTCTGCGATACATGATACACAAATAAAAAACCGCCTAGTAACCTTATATTACTAGACGGTTCCATTTATTCTGAAAGAAGAAATTACTTATTCATCTCTGCTTCAATAGCATCGAATTTATCACCCATATTCAAGTTGTAGTAAATACCTCTTAAAGCGGTCATATATTCTCTTTCTTCTGGTTTCATTTGGTGAGCTTTCTCAAAGTAAGGAAGAGCTTGCTTAAAGAATTCCTTAGCTTTGCCTAATTCCTCTTGATATTGTTTTGCGTCGTTGATCATATTAGCCTCACCTTGCTTGTTTACACCTTGGTTATAATATACACGACCTAAGTTAGAGAGAGATTCGATATAGTCAGGATTGATCGCCAATGCTTTCTTGAAATACTCTTCAGCTTTAGCGTAATCTTTCAAACCAGTCTCATAAACACGGCCCATTACATCGTAAAGCTGTGGATTGTTGGAATCCTTAGCGATAGCTGTGTTCAAATATTCAATAGCTTTCTCATTTCTATTAGAATAGATGTAATTGTTTATAAGGCTCATTAAGAAATACTGTTCCTCAGGGAATTTATTCAAACCTTCTTCCAAAGTCTTCTCTAAATTCACGGTATCTTTAGCTTGCTCATACTCATAGCATAAGTATTGATATACCTCGCTTGCTCTATAATCCGTATTTTTAGCACGCTCTAACGCTGCGATAGCTTTTTGAGAATCGCCAAGTTGGGTCGCTGCTACAGCGGCATAGAACTGAACTGTCATGAAGTTTGAATCTCTTTCAGCGACAGCCTCACCTTTAAACATCGGCATATCAGATATTTTCAGGTATTGCTCGAAGAAATCGTAAGCTTTGTTATAATCTTTCTGATCGAAATAGTAAGCACCACCATTGATGTAATATACGTGGTTTGCTCCTAGGATACCTTTGATATCTTTCGTGAACTTAGGTTTAACTTTTCCTTTTTCATTAGGAAGTTGATCTAACTCATATGCTTTCTCAAAGTATGGCAAAATACTACCCAATGCCTCGTACATAACAGGCTCGTCCGGTTGTTGGCCCAAGACTTGTTTAGTTCTTTCGTTGCTGAACTGTTGATCCTCGATAAAACCGGCAACATACCAAGTTTTAGCGTCATCCTTTGTTTCTGGATTTTCCAAAGCTCCTTTAATAAGAGTTCTGGCTTCCGAGAAATCAGGAGTTGAACCCTTAGCTATACTTTGAGCCTCATTTACAGCTTTTTTCTGTGCAAAAGAGACCGATGCTGCGACACATAGTGCCACTGTTAATAATACTCGTTTCATTGCGATAGTAATTTTGAGATTAATATTTCTATTTGTTTAAAATTATTCAGTTATTTCTTCGTTATTATCTAGCTCGTTATCCTTCTCTGATTCCGGCAGATCAACATCGGTACCTAGACTAGCTTGATTCTCACTCAACTCTCTTCCCTCATTCTCTTGTCTGGCTTCTTGTTCCGCTTTTTGCTCGGCTATCTCCTCTTCACTCTCAGACAATACTTTACATACAGAAGCGATTTCGTCGTTGCGCTTTTCTAGATTAATCAAACGAACACCTTGAGTAGCACGTCCTATTACGTTCAAATCGGCCACTTTCATACGGATAGCGATACCCGACTTATTGATAATCATTAAATCGTTCTCGTCCGTAACATTCTTGATGGCAACTAATTTACCAGTCTTCTCCGTGATATTAATGGTTTTTACGCCTTTACCGCCACGATTCGTTATACGATAATCCTCGATAGAGGAACGTTTTCCATATCCCTGCTCCGATACGACGAGTACGGTCTCTTTTTCCTTGTCCTTGATACAGATCATACCAACGACTTCATCGGTATTATCCTCGTCCAAAGTCATACCTTTCACTCCGGAAGCCGTACGGCCCATTACACGTACCGCGCTTTCATGGAAACGGATCGCCCGGCCGTTACGGTTCGCTATGATCACCTCGTTGTTGCCATTCGTCATACATACTTGGATCAAGCCATCGTCTTCACGCAATGTAATAGCGTTCACACCGTTTTGACGAGGACGGGAATAGGCCTCCAACAAGGTCTTTTTGATCACACCTTTCTTCGTACAGAATAATAGGTAATGAGAATTAATGAATTCCGTATCGGTGGTTAATTTCTTAACACGTATAAAGGCTTGTACCTTATCATCCGGCTCGATATTCAGAAGATTCTGGATCGCACGTCCTTTAGCGTTCTTAGCTCCTTCCGGAATCTCGAATACCTTCAACCAATAACATTTACCTTTTGCCGTGAAGAATAATAAGGTCGCGTGCATGGATGCCGGATAGATATACTCAACGAAATCCTCGTCTCTAGTCTCGGAACCCTTCGCTCCTACACCACCACGGCCTTGCGCACGGAACTCACTTAACGGGGTACGTTTGATATATCCCATATGAGATACGGTAATGATCATCTCATCATCCGCATAGAAATCCTCCGGATTTAATTCCTCAGAGGCGTAAACGATATCCGTCTTACGTTCGTCGCCAAATTTATCCTTGATTTCCAATAATTCATCTTTGATAACCTTCATACAAAGGTCCTCATTCTCCAGAATCTCATTCAAATAAGCGATCAACTTCTCGATCTCCTCATATTCCGCACGCAATTTGTCTTGTTCCAGACCTGTCAACTGACGAAGTCTCATCTCGACAATCGCACGTGCTTGAAGCTCAGATAAAGAAAAACGTTCGATCAAACGCTCGATAGCCTCTTGCGGGCTCTTGGAAGACTTGATAATCGCGATTACCTCGTCTATATTATCGGAAGCGATGATCAAGCCTTCCAATATATGAGCTCTCTCTTCCGCTTTCCTCAATTCATATTTTGTACGCCGGATAACGACCTCATGACGGTGCTCAACAAACGCCTTGATTAAGTCTTTTAAGTTAAGCAATCTCGGACGGCCGTTCACCAAAGCGATATTATTGACGCTGAATGAGGATTGCAGAGCCGTAAGCTTATACAATTTATTCAGCACGACACTCGAGTTTGCGTCACGTTTCACGTCAACTACGATACGCATACCGCTACGGTCGGACTCGTCATTGACATTGGAAATGCCATCGATACGCTTCTCGTTTACCAGGTCAGCGATATACTTGATCAACTCAGCCTTATTTACCAAATAAGGAATCTCGGTAATAATAATCTTCTCATGATTATTCTCCACCTCAATCTCGGCTTTACCGCGAAGGATGATACGTCCCCTACCCGTCTCGAAAGCGTCTTTCACGCCTGCGTAGCCATAAATTGTAGCGCCTGTAGGGAAGTCCGGAGCCTTGATATATTGCATTAAGCCTTCTACCTCGATATCTCCCTTGGCATCGATATAAGCGATACAACCATCTAATACCTCGCTCAAGTTATGAGTCGGCATATTCGTAGCCATACCAACGGCGATACCCGATCCACCATTTACAAGTAAGTTAGGAACACGAGTCGGCAATACGGTCGGCTCCTTCAACGTATCATCGAAGTTAAGCTGGAAATCTACCGTGTCCTTATCGATATCCCGGAGCATTTCTTCGGCGAGTTTACTCAGTCGTGCCTCTGTATAACGCATAGCGGCAGGACTATCACCGTCCACTGAACCGAAGTTACCTTGTCCGTCTACTAACGGATAACGCATAGACCATGTCTGGGCCATACGAACCATGGCGAAATATACAGACGAGTCGCCATGTGGATGATATTTACCTAAAACTTCACCAACTATTCTCGCAGATTTTTTATAAGGTTTGTCGGATGTGTTACCCAGTTCATTCATTCCAAATAAAATACGGCGGTGAACCGGCTTAAAGCCATCCCTAACATCAGGAAGAGCACGTGAAACAATGACAGACATTGAATAATCAATGTATGCCGATTTCATTTCCTCTTCGATGTTAATCTTAATAATTCTGTCTTGATCAACCATTTAGTTTTATATTAATTACACTCAATATCTCACCTCTGAAAAATTGCACTAAGGTAAGGTTTTTCCGTATACTACGAAAGAATTTGTCTTGAAATTTTGCGCCTCTGGGCTTTTCAAGGCTTATTAAGGAATAATGGCACGAAATTTGATGATAGTTGGAATAGATTATGTAACTTTGCGTAATCAGTACATATATAATATAGTATGAAAAATTATTCGAAAAGATTGATTGACGTGATTGAGTATAGCCGTGAAGAAGCGGCTAGGCTCCAGAATAGCTATATCGGGCCGGAACATTTGATGCTAGGCATCATTCGGGAAGGCGAAGGCGAGGCAATGCGTGTCTTGCGAGAGCTACATACCGATCCGATGGATATTAAACGCAAGATTGAGCAAGAAATAAAGAACACATTCGATTCTGAGGATTCTGTCCAGCATGAGATCGCTATAAGTAAGACTACAGAACGTGTCTTGCGTATGAGTATGCTGGAATCTCGTTTATTCAAGGAAGATGAGACCGATACGGAACATCTCCTATTGGCGATATTGAAAGAGGAGTTTAATGTAGCCGCCAAGGTGTTGAACGATGCGGGTATTACTTATCGTTCCGCATATAATATATTAGTAAGCGGAACCGGTTTGAACAATATGGAGGAATTCGACGAGATCAGCGACGGATATACGGATGATGACGAAGATGACGAGGACGAAGGTTTCTCCTCTCGTCGTGAGGCATCTCGCCCCTCTTCCGGTGCTGGAGCGGGAGCCGCTCAACCGAAATCCCCTAATGATACACCTGTTCTGGATAACTTCGGAACGGATATGACACGTGCCGCCGCAGAAAACCGTCTAGACCCGATTGTGGGACGTGAGAAGGAGATCGAGCGTTTGGCCCAGATATTAAGCCGTAGGAAGAAAAATAATCCGGTATTGATTGGTGAGCCGGGTGTGGGTAAGTCGGCTATCGTAGAGGGATTGGCTTTACGCATTATTCAGCGTAAGGTTTCCCGGGTGTTATTCGATAAGCGTGTGATTAGCTTGGATATGGCTTCTATTGTCGCCGGCACGAAATACCGCGGACAATTCGAGGAACGTATTAAGGCTATCTTGAATGAGTTATCGAAGAACCCGAATATCATCCTCTTTATCGATGAGATTCATACGATTGTTGGCGCTGGTTCCGCTTCCGGGTCTATGGATGCGGCGAATATGCTGAAACCTGCGTTGGCTCGTGGTGAGATTCAATGCATTGGCGCTACTACTTTGGATGAATATCGTAAGAATATCGAGAAAGACGGTGCGTTGGAACGTCGTTTCCAGAAAGTGATCGTTGATCCGACTACGGCGGAAGAAACTTTGCAGATCTTGCGTAATATCAAACCTCGTTATGAGGAGCACCATAACGTGATCTATACTGAAGATGCTTTACAAGCGTGTGTAAAATTGACAGAAAGATATATCAGCGACCGTAATTTCCCGGATAAGGCGATCGATGCTTTAGACGAGGCCGGTTCCCGTGTACATATATCTAATATCATTGTTCCGAAAAGTATCGAAGAGCTTGAGGCAAAGATCGAGGATACGAAGAATGAGAAATTAGCGGCCGTGAAATCTCAGAACTTTGAATTAGCCGCAAGTTTCCGCGATAAGGAGCGTCAGTATTTATTGCAACTAGAGGCCGCGAAAGCTAAATGGGAACAAGAGCTTCAAGAACATCGGGAGACCGTTGATGAAGAGAAGGTCGCTGAAGTTGTTGCCATGATGTCCGGTGTACCTGTTCAACGTATCGCTAAGGCAGAGAATGTCAAGCTTCTGGAAATGGCGGACGTATTGAAAAGTAAGGTGGTCGGGCAGGATGATGCTGTTCAAAAGATCGTAAAGGCAATTCAACGTAACCGTGTTGGCTTGAAAGATCCGAATAAGCCGATCGGAACTTTTATGTTCCTAGGACCGACGGGTGTAGGTAAAACTCACTTGGCCAAGAAGCTTGCTGAATATCTATTTGATTCGGCGGATTCTTTGGTACGTATCGATATGAGTGAATACTTGGAGAAATTCGCTGTTTCCCGTTTGATCGGAGCGCCTCCCGGATACGTTGGTTACGAGGAAGGTGGCCAGTTAACAGAGAAAGTACGTCGCAAGCCCTATTCGGTGGTCTTATTGGACGAGATCGAGAAGGCGCATCCGGATGTATTTAACTTGCTGCTGCAAGTCTTGGATGAAGGCCGTTTGACGGATAGTCTGGGTAGACGTATTGATTTCAAGAATACGATCTTGATCATGACTTCCAATATTGGTACCCGGCAATTGAAAGATTTCGGCCGTGGCGTTGGTTTCAATACTCAGATGGCTGGTGAGCCGGATAAGGATTTCTCCCGTAGCGTGATCCAGAAAGCGTTGAATAAAGCATTTGCTCCAGAGTTCTTGAACCGTGTGGATGATATCATTATGTTCGATCAGCTTGATAAAGCCGCTATTCATAAGATTATCGATATTGAGTTGCAGGGTCTGTATCAGCGTGTATCAAATCTGGGCTATGAGTTGTCGATCACAGACGAGGCAAAAGATTTCATTGCGACAAAAGGCTACGATATCCAGTTCGGTGCCCGTCCGTTGAAGCGTGCGATCCAGAAGTATCTGGAAGATGAGATGGCGGAGATGATTATCCGTGCCTCAGTAGGTGAAGGCGATACGATTATCGTAGACTTTGATAAGGAAGAGCAGAAAATCACGACTTCGATAAAAAAGAAAGATGCTGAATAAGTTTGTCTATGAATATAGAAGCCGGGCGTGAGTCCGGCTTTTTTTATGTTCGTCCATCTTATTCGTCTGTCATTTTGACACGCAAAAAAAGCATGACCTAATTGAATAGATCATGCTCTTATTTCTTTTTTTACTTAAGTACGCAGGATGAGACTTGAACTCACACGCCGTAACCGGCACTACCCCCTCAAAGTAGCGTGTCTACCAATTCCACCACCTGCGCATTTTAGGAAGGGTGCCCAGAACAGGACTCGAACCTGCACGATCGCAAAACCACTCGCACCTGAAACGAGCGCGTCTACCAATTCCGCCACCTGGGCTTTTTTTAATCATTCTGAAGCGCAACCTATCGGTATTGCGCATACAAAGGTAATCGTTTTTTCCAATTAGCAAGCAAATGAAAATAAAAAAAGCGACCGTCCCTTCCGGAACGGCCGCCCATATCATTAATACCTACAGCGAGATGGAGCTGTATAGAATTATCCGCGATTACGGCGAGGATCGTTTCGCAAAGAATATCGCGAAGCACATCGTCAGAGAGAGGGAGATCCACCCAATCGAGACGACACTGCAGCTCGCAGAGATCATCCGCGGCGCGATCCCGGCAAAGATCCGGGCGGAAGGCAGACATCCGGCAAAACGGACATTTCAGGCGATCCGCATCGAACTGAACCATGAGCTGGATGTGTTGAACGATTCCATTGACACGATGATCGATCTCTTAAATCCGGGTGGACGCCTCTCGATCATTACGTTCCACTCTTTGGAGGACCGCATCGTGAAGACGAGATTCCGCACAAATGAAAATCCGTGTATCTGCCCTCCGGATTTCCCGGTATGCGTATGCGGAAGAAAGAGCAAAGGCCGCGTTGTGACGAGAAAACCGATCGTTCCATCAGATGAGGAACTGGAAGAGAACAGAAGATCAAAGAGTTCGAAACTGAGGGTGTTCGAGAGAAGCTGAGAGTTCCCAAGTACAGAAAAAGCAGAAAGTTTATGGTAAAGGTTCAGCAGGTCTGCATGTTCCTGAAATCGACAACAGGGGAACATGAGCAGAACGGCACTGGACTGTTGCATATATATTAGAAAGGAAGTGATGGTATGGCAG
>OGQG01002059.1_pt1 | contig 12812 bp, 13 predicted proteins | sample 1553201 | NCBI WGS metagenome assembly OGQG01 (sample SAMEA2579925, study PRJEB22360) | human gut metagenome | biome: human gut; feature: human-associated habitat; material: faeces | place: Denmark | collected 2008/2010
AAATAGGGCTATGGAAACCTGAAGATACAGACCGGAACCGCATAACAGGGGTAGAATTCGCCGCATTAAGCGATGAAGAAGCTTTGGACCGCGTACTTGACTTGAAAGTTATGAGTCGTGCACGTCCTATGGACAAGCAACGTTTGGTCCAACTATTGCAACAAAAAGGAGCCGTAGTAGCAGTAACCGGAGACGGAACAAACGATGCCCCGGCACTGAATCATGCTCAAGTAGGTCTTTCCATGGGAACCGGTACATCAGTGGCCAAAGAAGCAAGTGATATCACCCTACTGGATGACTCGTTCCATAGTATTGCCACCGCAGTAATGTGGGGACGCTCTCTTTATAAAAACATTCAGCGCTTCATCGTATTCCAGCTGACTATCAACGTGGTCGCTTTAGCCAGTGTTTTATTAGGGGCTTTCTTTGGTACAGAACTACCATTAACAGTAACACAGATGCTTTGGGTAAATCTTATCATGGATACTTTTGCCGCCATGGCTTTGGCATCTATCCCCCCCAGTGCCGATGTCATGAATGAAAAGCCACGCAAGACCGACGACTTCATCATCACTAAGGTCATGCGCAAAAATATACTAGGCGTAGGCTTCTGTTTCCTTGCTATACTGATGACATTAATTGTCATTATCAAACAGATGCCAGCAGATTTAGTAGGACAAGCTTTAACGCAATTTTTCACAATCTTCGTGATGCTACAATTCTGGAATCTGTTCAACGCCAGTGTTTTCGGGACCAACCATTCTGTATTTAAGGATTCCCGTCATGCATTGGGTATGCTGAGTGTAGCTATCATTATTTTGGTCGGACAAATTCTGATTGTCGAATTCGGAGGTAAAGTATTCCGTACCGAACCTATGGATTTTATTACTTGGATTTATATTATCACAGGAACGTCATTCGTATTGTGGATTGGTGAAATTCACCGTTGGATAAAACGAATACAGAAGAAAAACTAAGAAAGAGAATTAAGCACATAAAGAGTTATGGACAGTAAGATTAAAAATGTCGTTTTTGATTTAGGAGGAGTATTAATAAATCTGGATTTTGACAATTGCCTGAATGCTTTTCGCAAAGCAGGATTCCAAGATATCGAGAAACAGGTATGCCAGTTCAAGGGGAAAGGTTTCTTTTCCCTATTTGAATTAGGTGAGATCAGTCCGGAAGAATTCCGGTCAGCCATTCGCAAGGAGGCCAGCGAATCGCTGACCGACCGTAAAATTGATGATATGTGGAACCTGATGCTACTTGATATTCCTCGTGAGAAGCTGGACTTATTACTAGAATTGCGCGAACACTATATGGTTTATCTGCTTAGTAATACTAATCGGATACATTGGGAGTATGCCTGCGAGCAGATGTTCAGTTATCGAGGTTTCCGCGTAAATGATTTTTTTGAAGATACTTTTCTGTCTTTCGAGATGCATAAAGCCAAGCCTGAAAAAAACATTTATGAGCAAATGATGAAAGAGGCAAACATCCTGCCTGAAGAAACGTTCTTTATAGACGACTCGGAAGCTAATTGCCAGGCAGCTATGTCACTTGGTATACAATCCCATCACTATCATATTGGAGAAAATTTAAGTTCACTTTTTGAATAATGAAAATAATATCAGATATAAACCATCAAGCATTACCCCCTTCAGTTGCCACTATCGGCTTCTTTGACGGGGTGCATCGTGGACACCGCTTTCTTATCAATCAAGTAAAAGAGGTCGCAGACAAGGATGGATTATATTCTGCATTGGTCACTTTTCCTATGCATCCCAGACAAGTGATACAAACCACTTATCATCCACAACTGCTCTCTTCACCCAAGGAGAAACTTGAGTTACTGGAAACAACGCAAGTAGATTACTGCCTCCTTCTTCCTTTTACACAAGAACTTTCGCTGCTTTCGGCCCGGGAATTCATGCAGTTACTACGTAACAAATTCAATATTCACACCTTAGTTATAGGCTATGACCATCGTTTCGGCCACAACCGCAGTGAAAGTTTTGAAGATTATTGCCGTTATGGCGAGGAATTAAATATATATATGGTACGCGCGCGAGCTTATACAGACGGAGAGGATAAAATCAGCTCCTCAGTCATCCGTCAGCTGTTAAAAGAAGGCAAAGTAAGTCAGGCTGCCCAATTTCTAGGGTACAACTATTATCTGGATGGAACGGTGGTAGATGGCTACAAAGTAGGCAGAAAAATAGGGTTCCCCACAGCTAACTTGCAAGTGGATTGTAGCGACAAATTAATTCCCTCGGAAGGTGTTTATGCAGTATACGTGTATGTGGAGGGGAAAAAATGGGCAGGAATGTTGAACATAGGACACCGCCCTACTATCAATAATGGCAACAATGTAAGTATCGAGGTAAACATCCTCAATTTCTCGGAGGATATCTACCACAAAGAAATGCGCATTGAGTTCGTAAAGTATCTTCGCCCTGAAGAAAAATATGGCACAATAGACGAGCTCATCGCCCAAATGCACAAAGACAGGGAGAAAACCGCTAAAATTCTTCTTTAATATGACGGAAAAAAGCAAGTGCACTTACTTTTCTGAAAGAAATATATAAATGGTTTTCTTCCCGAAAGATGCAACCTCCCCTTCCACCCTCTCTCTTCTCGCATAAAAAACGTTTCTTCATTCATTTTTGTCTTATAAAGTATGATAAAGGATATATTTTTATCGTTTTTCGATAATTTTTTCTTGTTTTTCTTTTTTTACTAAAACTTTGTGTGAATAATTTTAAAAATTATTTATACTATAAGCGCGATGAAAATATGCTTTTTTGTTCGACTTTTGTTATAATGATTGTTTTATTGTTTTTAGAAGGGTCTTTTATAAATTTTGCTTATTCAGTACCTTTTACTGGATATTGTTTAGGACGACTAAAGTATAATTCTGTTCAGCGAAATCTATTAAGAACTAATGATTTTGGATAATATCATATTGAATTGTGTAACAAATTATAAATTAAATAAAAATAATTCATATTATGAATATAGCTATTGTAGGAACAGGGTATGTTGGTCTTGTTTCTGGGACTTGTTTTGCCGAATTAGGAGTGAATGTTGTATGTGTAGATTTGAATAAGCAAAAGATAGAATCACTCCAAAAGGGAGAAGTTCCCATTTATGAACCCAATCTGGATAGTATGGTACTGCGTAATATGAAAGCTGGACGATTAAGTTTTACGACAGATTTATCTTCAGTTTTAAATGATGTTGAAATGGTATTTAGTGCGGTTGGAACTCCTCCAGATGAGGATGGCAGTGCTGATTTACGTTATGTCTTAGAGGTTGCAAAGACTATTGGACAATGTATGAAACATTATCTTGTTGTGGTCACCAAAAGTACAGTACCGGTAGGTACTGCAAGTATAGTGAGAGCTACTATCCAAGCAGAGCTTGATAAACGTAAAGTTAATATTGAATTTGATGTAGCTTCAAATCCGGAATTTCTAAAAGAAGGTAGTGCTATTAATGATTTTATGAAACCTGATCGAGTTGTTGTTGGTATAGAATCTGAACGGGCAAAGAATCTAATGACACGTTTGTATAAACCAATGTTACTGAATAACTTTCGTGTTATTTTTATGGATATTCCTTCTGCTGAGATGACTAAATATGCTGCAAATTCCATGTTGGCAACCCGTATTAGCTTTATGAATGATATCGCTAATTTGTGTGAATTATTAGGGGCTAATGTAGACATGGTCCGTAAAGGTGTAGGAACAGATTCTCGCATTGGTAGTAAGTTTCTGTATTCAGGATGTGGATATGGAGGTTCATGTTTTCCTAAAGATGTGAAAGCACTTATAAAAACAGCTGCGGAGAATGGATATAATATGCGTGTATTGAATGCGGTTGAAGAGGTTAATGAAAATCAGAAGAATATCCTTTTTGAGAAATTTGAAAGATACTTTGGAGGGAATGTTAAGGGGAGAAAGGTCGCTATTTGGGGATTGGCTTTTAAGCCTGAGACAGATGATATGAGAGAGTCACCTGCATTAATATTGATTGATAGATTGTTAAAAGCAGGTTGTTCTGTTTGTGTTTATGATCCGGTTGCAATGAATGAATGTCGACGTAGAATAGGAGATGCGGTTGAATATGCACGGAATTTGTATGATACTGTGATTGAGGCTGATGCTATATTTCATGTTACAGAGTGGAAAGAATTTCGTATGCCAAGTTGGGGGGTGATAAAAAAAGCGATGAAGCCTGAAGCTGTTTTGATTGATGGACGTAATGTATTTAGTTCTTCAGATTTAGAAGGTATTTCTTACTTAAGGATAGGTTGACTATAATGGGTTCCATATTATTTTTTAATCGAAGTTCGGTTCATTATCGTAAAGCAATATATAAACTTTTAGAACAGGAACTGGATGTTGATTTTTACTTTGGAGATTCAAGACCTGGAAAAATAGTGAAAATTGATTATTCATATTTACATAATTTTAGATGTGAAGTAAAAAATGTAGTGTTCTACGAACCGATTTATTGGCAAAAAGGAGTTTTAAAGTTATTATTTAGGAGGTATCATGGTTATTTGACACCAGGAGATATTTGGTGTATATCTACGTGGCTTTTTGCTATATTGTGTAAAATAAGAGGAAAAAAACTTTATTTTTGGACACATGGATGGTACGGAAAAGAAAACTTTTTGGAAAGAATAATAAAGAAGATTTTTTATAGTTTACCTACTGATATTTTTTTATATGGAGAATATGCTAAAAATTTAATGATAAAAAATGGTATATCCTCTAATAAATTACACGTAGTTTATAATTCTTTAGACTATGATACTCAAGTGTTACAGCGTAGAAAATTAAAATCTGATGATTTATATAAAGAAAAATTTGGGAATAAGTATAATAATTTGATTTTTGTAGGAAGGCTAACCAAGGTAAAACGTTTGGATATGCTTTTGGAAGCCGTTGCACTTCTTAAGCGTATGTCCTCCTTTTATAATATAACGCTTGTTGGGGGCGGGGAGGTAGAGAAAGAACTTCAAGATTTGTCATTTAAATTAGGAATAGAGAAACAGATTTGGTTTTATGGAGAGTGCTACAATGAACAAGAACTTTCAAATTTAATATTTCAAGCTGATTTATGTGTTTCTCCTGGTAATGTAGGGCTAACCGCTATGCATATGATGGTTTATGGTACTCCTGTATTGACACATGATTGTTTGTCTATGCAAATGCCAGAGTTTGAGGCAATAGAAAAAAAAGTAACAGGGGATTTTTTTACATTTGGTTCAGTTGAATCATTAGCAGATTCAATTGAAAAGTGGTTTCTTCAGAATCTTTCACGGGAAGAAATTCGCTTAAATTGCTATAGAATGATTGATGAAAAATATAATCCTCATAAGCAAATAGAAGTTTTTAAATCTGTTATTAAATAGTTGGTTTATAATGAGATACTTACAGTCACTGTTTTCCTTAAAGAAAATAAAATATAAATATATTTCTTTCTTTTCAATTTGGGATACCCAATCAGAATTTACTTCTAAGTCTGCATTACGTTACTTAGCTAAGCTTTTCAATGTACATATTGGAGATTATTCTAGTGTTGGAGTCAATTGTAAAGTTTCTAATGCAATAATTGGACGTTTTACTGTTATTGCAAGAGATTGTGCTATTGGTTTAGGAGCTCATCCTACGAACTATTTAACTCATCATTCAATTTTTTACAAAAAGGTACCTTGGGGATTTCATAAAGAATGGATTCAGCATCTTGATTTTGATGAATTTCCTTTGACTTATATAGGAAATGATGTTTGGATAGGTGCCCGAACTATTGTTATGGATGGGGTTAATATCGGTGATGGAGCTATAATCGCAGCAGGATCTGTGGTAACAAAGGATGTGCCAGCATATGCTATTGTAGGTGGTGCGCCTGCTAAATTAATTAAATATCGTTTTGATGAAAAAATGATTAATAAATTATTGGATATGAAATGGTGGAATTGGCCTGATGATAAGATAACCAAAAATATAGCATTATTTCATATTCCAGATTTGAAATTAGAAGATATTGATCGTTTTTTATTTTAATATAGTTTGTGTTTGTATATACTCATGTTGAATAAAAATATAATATGTCACTTTTTAAAGATAAGATTTTATTGATTACCGGTGGTACCGGTTCTTTCGGTAATGCCGTCTTACGTCGTTTTCTTGATTCTGATATCAAAGAAATCCGTATTTTCTCTCGGGATGAAAAGAAACAGGATGACATGCGTCATCAGTTGCAGAATCCTAAAGTAAAGTTCTACATTGGCAATGTTCGTGACCGCCAGTCGGTGGACGGTGCCATGAAAGGTGTTGATTATGTCTTTGCCGCCGCCGCTTTGAAACAAGTTCCCTCTTGTGAGTTTTTTCCCTTGCAGGCCGTCCAAACAAATGTCATAGGAACAGACAATGTACTTGAATCGGCAATTGCCCATGGTGTAAAGAACGTGGTAGTCCTTTCAACGGATAAAGCCGCTTATCCAATCAATGCCATGGGTATCAGCAAGGCGATGATGGAAAAGGTTGCCATCGCGAAAGGACGTGCATTAGGGGAGGATGCTACTACCACCATTTGCTGTACCCGTTATGGCAATGTAATGGCGAGTCGTGGCTCTGTAATTCCCTTATGGGTGGAACAGATGAAAACCGGAAAACCTATTACCATCACCGATCCTAACATGACGCGTTTTATGATGACACTAAATGATGCGGTGGATTTGGTAATCTATGCTTTCCAACACGGGAAGAATGGAGATTTGTTTGTCCAGAAAGCTCCGGCAGCGACCCTAAATGTATTGGCAAATGCCCTGAAAGAACTTTATCATAGCAATACGGAGGTGAAAGTAATCGGTACGCGTCATGGAGAGAAACTGTATGAGACGCTTGTCACCCGTGAAGAGATGGCAAAGGCGGTGGATATGGGTGATTATTATCGCATTCCCTGTGATACGCGTGATTTGAACTATGACAAGTTTTTTGTAGAGGGCAATGAGGAAGTTTCTAAAATAGAAGATTACCATTCCCATAATACACATCGGCTGGATATAGGGGGGATGAAACGGCTTTTGCAGAAACTGGATTTTATCCGGGAAGATTTGAATTTGTAATTGATTTCTAAAATATTAATAATAGGCGGAAAAGAAAAATGCAGAAAAGATTGTTTATCCATAAAGTGTTTGTAACTTTGTAATACAAAAAGTAATTGATATGGGGAATTTGAAGAAAAAAGTAAAAAACAGCAGAGTACTGAAAGGAAATGTTGTGAATCTGGACGAAATAGCAGGTTCTTTTTCTAAAGAAGAAAAGGAAAAGTTGTTATCGGGAACAGGCTTTGTCAAAGTTCTGGATGAAGAGTTAAAACGTCTACGCATCGATGTATACCCTTATCTGATGTAAGATAATGGAAATATTCCATTATCCTTATCATTTTGTGTAAAGGGTTGACGAGATTAATCCAATAAACACTTTCTTAAAATATAAATTACTATACACTTTTAAATCTTCAAAATCTCATCAATGGTATTGGGTTTGGGTGGAGGTCTATCAACGTGATTTTTATGCCATAAAATTTCATTTGAAAGCTCATCGAAATAGCCCGGCAAAATATAGCTTGATGACTGGATTGAACGAAGCCCGTCCAGTAATAAATACTTGTGTTGCAATTATGCAGGAAATCAGTCACATAAATCCACGCGCATCGTTTGGTTTTATTGGTGCTAATATGCAGGATGAATCTGATGTCAGTACAAAACGTTTCAGAGTCTATAGACGATTTATGGCGATTTATTTTACGGAAGATTCCTTCGAACATTTTTTTCATATTAAAAAAAGCTCTTATCTTTTAATTTGTAAAACAGAGTTTATGAACCATTCGGATTTATTATCCGATTTGGATGAGAAATTCAAGGATTTATATTCTTAATTTTGACTAAAAAATCTTTTTCATCTCTTTTTCTCTCTAATTTTTTAATTTCTACATGATACACGTTGGCATAACGGGCCAACCGGGTTTTGTGGGGAGTCATCTCTACAACGAACTCGGCTTGCTCCCTGATAGCGTCGTGCGTATCCCTTTTGAAGATTCTTTCTTTGAAAGTGATACCCGTCTGCGCACTTTTGTAAGGCAGTGTGATGTGATAGTACATTTAGCTGCAATGAATCGTCATCCTGAACCACAGGTGATCTATGATACGAATCTCCGCTTGGTGAAACAGTTGATCTCCGCCATGGAAACCGAAAAGGTAACTCCTCATGTACTGTTTTCCTCTTCTACCCAGGAAGAACGTGATAACGAATATGGCAGATCGAAACGGGAGGGGCGCGAACTGCTGGAAAAATGGGCCGGACGTAACGGAGCCTCTTTTACCGGTATGGTTGTTCCCAATGTTTACGGCCCTTTCGGACGCCCTAATTACAACTCCTTTATTGCTACTTTCTGCCATAAGCTGACGCACGGCGAACAACCAAGGGTATTACAGGATGGAAATGTGAAACTGGTCTATGTAGGCAACTTATGTAAGCACATCATCGGGAAAATACAGGCTGTATATCATTCGGATACTCCTGTCATTGAACGTGACGAAGTTCCTTATGACTTCGAGGAAAAAGTAACAGGAGTTTTGGATTTGCTGAATGGTTATAAAGCACTGTATTTCGATCAGGGTTTTATCCCGGTGTTGAAAGACAGGAATGAGGTGAACCTTTTTAATACTTTTTGCAGTTATCTGGATTTCCCTTCCCTTTACCCCCGTAAATTAGTGAAACACGAAGATCCACGCGGGTTGTTTGTAGAGACTGTAAAGTTAGGCATTGGCGGTCAGGTTTCTTTTTCCACTACCGTTCCCGGCATTACCCGTGGCAACCATTACCATACCCGCAAAATAGAACGCTTTACAGTCATCAAAGGCAGGGCACGTATCCAGCTTCGCAGGATCGGTACGGACGAAGTGTTGGATTTCTATTTGGACGGCTGGGAACCTTCCTATGTGGATATGCCCGTATGGCATACACATAATATAACCAACATCGGTAATGAAGATCTTTACACCCAGTTTTGGATTAACGAATGGTATGATCCGACGGATGGTGATACTTATTTTGAGCCTTGTGACAAGAATGAAAACTATAAAGTGAAATAGAGGATATGGGTAAGTTGAAATTGATGACCATCATAGGTACACGGCCGGAGATCATCCGGCTGTCGGAAGTAATAAAGAAGTGTGATTTGTATTTTGACCAGATATTGGTCCATACCGGACAAAATTATGATTACTCGCTGAATCAGGTTTTCTTTGAAGACCTCGGTCTGCGCGAGCCGGATTATTATTTGAATGTGGTGGGTAAGGACTTGGGTGAAACGATGGGTAATGTATTGGCCAAATCTTATCAGCTGATGGTGGAATTGAAACCGGATGCCGTCATGGTATTGGGGGATACGAACTCCTGCCTTTCGGTGATCTCCGCCAAAAGGCTTCATATTCCTACTTTTCATATGGAAGCGGGCAACCGTTGCTTTGACGAGAATCTGCCGGAGGAGACAAACCGCCGTATCGTGGATCATATTTCTGATTTGAACATGTGCTACAGTGAGCATGCCAGACGTTATCTGAACTATGAAGGTACAGCGAAGGAACGTACCTATGTAACCGGTTCTCCAATGGCGGAAGTCCTTTCTGCCAATCTGGAACCAATTACATCAAGCGATATTCTCGAAAGGCTCGGACTGGAAAAGGGAAAATACATCCTGCTGTCTGCCCATAGGGAAGAGAATATTGATACGGAAACCAATTTTTTCAATCTGATGAATGCAGTGAATGCCATGGCAGAAAAATATGATATGCCGATTCTTTACTCGTGTCATCCGCGTTCGAAAAAACACATCGAACAAAGAGGTTTCAAATTCGATAAACGTGTTATTCAAAACCAACCTTTAGGTTTTCATGATTATAACCAGTTGCAGTTGAATGCATTCTGTGTGGTATCAGATAGTGGGACACTTCCTGAGGAGAGCGCATTTTTCAGTTCGAAAGGTATGCCTATCCCCGCAGTTTGTATCCGTACTTCTACCGAACGCCCTGAGGCCTTGGATAAAGGTGTATTCATCTTAGCCGGTATCACTGCGGAACAGGTTCTTCAGGCGGTAGATACTGCCGTTGCTATGAACCGGAATGGCGATTTAGCTTTGGATGTTCCCGACTATATGGATGAGAATGTTTCGACCAAGGTGGTGAAGTTGATTCAAAGCTATACAGGGGTGATTAATAAAATGGTTTGGAGAAAATATTGAGATATGTCTAAGAAGATATTGATACATAGCTTGATTTTTAGTCCGGATGGAGTATCAACAGCTTACCTTTATAAAGATATTGCTTTGGAATTTATAAAAAACGGCTATGATGTTATAGTGCTAAGTACAACTCCTCACTATAACGTAGTTGAAGAACAATTGGCAGAACAATCATTAAGATGGAAGGTCTGGGGAATATACAAGGAAAGTTTTCTTTGTGGCATGAAAGTAATACATGTTCCTCAAAAGAAGTTTAAAAATACGCAATTACGTGTCTTAGGATTTATTTATTGGCATATTGTTTCTTTTTTCATAGGACTTTTTCAAAAAAATATAGATGTCATATTGTCTCCTTCACCACCATTAACAATCGGATTAATAAATCTTTGGTTGGCAAAATTGAAAGGATGTAAGGTCGTTTATAATGTGCAAGAAATATATCCTGATATTTTAAAGAAAAAGGATGGTTTGATTATAACCCTTCTACGGAAAATGGAACGATATATATATGATCAATCTTCTGCAATAACAACAATAGATGAGGTCTTTTACAATACGATAATTGGTAGATTCAAAGATAAATCGAAACTCCATATTATTCCTAATTTTGTGGATACTGAACTTTATAATCCACAAATAAAGAATACAGTTGAACTTAATCCGGATTGGTTTCCTCAAACAAATTCATTGAAATTGTTGTATGCGGGTAATATTGGATTTGCTCAATCTTGGGAGCCTTTAATTTCTTTGGCTTGTAAAACAAAGAGCATCCCCATAGAGTATTTTGTGGTAGGTGAAGGGGTAATGAAAGCTTTTATAGAAAGTAAGAAACAAGAGTTAGATTTAAAAAACGTTCATATTTTGCCTTATCAGCCCAGAGAGGTGATGCCTAACATTTTAGCGTATTCTGATATACAATTTATATTTATGAATCCGGAAATGGAAATGCAAGGTTTTCCGTCTAAAGTATATACTATCATGTCTTGCGCTAAACCACTATTAGTATGTTCAGGGATTGATAGTCCTATTATGAATTTTTTGCAAAATTATGCTTGTGCAAAGCTTGTTACAGAAAATGACTATAATAAGAAAATTGATGAGATGTACAATTGGCTAATATCTGTCAGCAAAAGCGAATTATTAGAAATGGGGAAAAATGGACTTGATATAATTAAAAAATATTATTCAAAAGAAGTTGTGACGAAACAGTATGTTGATTTAGTGAGATCTTTAGAATAAAATTCTCAATAAAATGGTATAACTTGTAAAATATATTGTTTTTATGAATATATTAATAACCGGTATTCACGGTTTTGTAGGTTCCAATCTTGTTTCTTCTTTGAAAGGCAGGCACACCCTTTACGGTTTGGATATTGTTACACCGGTGAAAGACGGTGTGGTGAAAACTTTTTCTTGGAAAGATATTGAACCAACATCTTTCCCATTGTACCACTTGCCTCAGTTTGACGCCATCATCCATCTTGCCGGTAAAGCTCACGATACCAAGAACGAATCGGTGGCTCAAGCCTATTTTGATATCAATACCGGTCTGACTCGGAAGATATTCGATTTCTTCTTAGAGTCCTCTTCCAAGAAATTTATTTTCTTCAGTTCAGTGAAAGCTGCTGCCGACAGTGTGGTGGGGGATATACTGACGGAGGATGTCGTTCCTGCTCCGGTAGGTCCTTACGGCGAGAGTAAAATTAAGGCGGAGGAATACATATTAAAGGGAGAAGGGAAAATTGAGAAGGGAGCAGGAGAAGTTTGTGGTGCTGTTGGTCAGTCTGGTCGTTTGGGGTTGGATAGGCAAGTGTATATTCTCCGTCCCTGCATGATTCATGGGCCTGGGAATAAGGGAAATCTGAATCTGCTTTATAATGTGGTGAAGAAAGGTATTCCCTGGCCATTGGGCAGTTTTGAGAACCGCCGTTCGTTTACTTCGATCGATAACCTTTGTTATGTGATAGAAGGATTGCTGACGAAAGCTGTTCCGGGCGGTATCTATCACATGGGAGACGATGAAGCGATGTCTACGAATGAATTGATTGCTACCATTTGTGAGGCTATGGGCAAGCAACCGCATATCTGGAAAATAAATAAAAGTTTGATGGAAGGTTTCGCCGGGCTTGGAAGCCTACTGCATCTGCCTTTAAACAAGGAGCGTCTTCGGAAGCTGACGGAGAATTATGTGGTTAGTAATGCCAAAATAAAGAACGCATTGGGCATTGAAAAAATGCCGGTGACTGCCAAAGAGGGCTTGATAAAGACCATACAATCGTTTGAGTGATTTGTGATCGGGTCAAGATTATCCGTTTATAATCAGATGATTGGCTCTTTTATTATTTCCATGATCGAAGATACTTTTTAAATATATAAGACTGTGTATTATCTAATCATCTTAGTTCTGCTCTTCCTTGCAGAACTTTTTTATTTCCGCATCGCTGATAAATGTAATATCATCGACAAGCCGAATGAACGTAGTTCTCACACCC
>OGQG01002061.1_pt1 | contig 12805 bp, 11 predicted proteins | sample 1553201 | NCBI WGS metagenome assembly OGQG01 (sample SAMEA2579925, study PRJEB22360) | human gut metagenome | biome: human gut; feature: human-associated habitat; material: faeces | place: Denmark | collected 2008/2010
AGGGTATGGTCGGCTGGGCGAAGGAGAACGCTGCTGCCAGCGGGCTTGCCGATGCTCCCATCCGCTGGCTGGTGGACGACTGCATGAAGTTCGTAGAGCGTGAGATCCGCCGGGGCAACAAATACGACGGCATCATCATGGATCCTCCTTCCTACGGCAGAGGTCCCAAGGGCGAGATCTGGAAAATAGAAGATAATATCTGGGATTTCGTAGGACTGACCGCACAGCTTTTATCCGATGATGCGCTGTTCTTCCTGATCAATTCGTACACTACAGGATTGCAGCCCGCCGTGCTGTCCTATATGATGAATTCCACCCTGACGAAAAAGTTCGGCGGTCATGTGGAAGCCGAAGAGATCGGCCTCCCCGTCACCGAGAGTGGGCTGGTACTGCCCTGCGGCGCTTCCGGGCGCTGGCAGCGGAAGTGATCTGACTAGCATCATAAGCCTAATCAAAAAGGAGCCTCTGGTCGAGGCTCCTTCTTGATCACAGCCAAAGTCAGCAACTATCCCCTGATGATTGAATTCCAAATATGGTGCGTTTTTACTCCTCTGTTTCAATCTCCAATCTCTGAAGAATGTCTCTCACAATACCAGCATCCTCAATCAGAAATTCCAAAACACTTTTTCCTGCATCTTTTAAGGAGGCTCCTATATGATAAACATTTTTCTTATCCAAGATTAAAAAGCGATCATGAAATACTTTCGTGTACCGCACTTCCAGTAAAGGATACTGGCTGTTGAAATTATTAACATCTTCTTGAGATAACTTGGTTCTTTTCAATGTATACATCACAACAGTCACATTTTCATTCTTTTTTGTGAGAAGATTCAGCGTTCCTATATCCACATAGCCATCAATTAAAACGATTTCCTTTTCCGCTTTTTGAATCAGGCTAACAATTAGGCTAAAAGCATCATATATCTGTCCATCAAAAAAGACTTTCTGATTTGATTCCTCATGGTCCGATATATATTCAAATATCTGATCCAATTTTTCATCCGTTTGCTTTTGATATTCCAGTTGTTTTAACTCCACATTACTGATACGCTCAAAAAGCAAGGCGTTATTAGCAATAAATCTCCTCATTTCCACGAATGTGCGCATAATACCAATGCTTACCTTAATTGCCACTTCGCTATGTAGAACACTCGCCAACATAGAGATTCCCTGTTCTGTAAATACATAAGGAAGAGTCCTACGACCACCATAATTATTTTCGTCCTGCGCAAAACTTGAAATGCCAGTTTGGCATCTCAAGTTCTGATACTCCTCATTCGTGAGCTGAAAACGAAAATCTTCTGGAAATCTACTAATATTTCTTTTAACTGCTCTATTCAATGCCCCTGTCTCTACCTGATAAAGGACGGCAAGATCACTATCCAGCATGACTTGCTTATCTCTAATAACATAAATCCTTTTTTCAATCGACGGTCGAGTGATTTCAACTAAATCATTTGTAATACCATCCGTCTTTTTCGCTTCTGGTTTAATTTCTATCATAAATTCTCCCTATAACATTTACACGATATCCCGATACCGTACCTTGCCATTATGTTTGGAATGCCTTTCCCATAGAATTCCTTCCTGTGTTTGTTATAACCGCAGGATCAGACATTCCATGTTTATGAGATTATAGTAACAAAAACAGACATACCTATGTCCCATACACAGTACGTATATCGCGGTCAAAACCCCGCTGTTATTTTAGAATGTTGTAAATTTGGAATAAAAGCATGGACTTTCCGACTTGCTATTCAGAACTTCACAAGATATCTGTAGAAATAGAAAACTTCTATGCTTTGTACACATTCTAGCATAGAAGTCTTCTGCTGGCAAGGGGTATGCTATTATCAAATATTTGTAATGCAAAACCAGATTTGCCGCCTATATTTCACATCTGATCACAGCACGTATTTTCTTAACACCGGGATCTTGCGCAGCACCCATGCGGTCGCCGTTGCCAGTGCCAGCACTACCAGGCAGAATGCAGCCAGCAACAAAATCAATACCGCTTGCCCGGCGGCTACAGACTGCACACCGCATTGTTCCAGCACTGTAAAGGGTGTGATCTTCACAAATTTATACAGTAGGTTCACATACACCGGATGTACCAGGTATACGGCAAAGCTCAAAGCTCCCGCCTCCTGCCAGGGGATCCGGTGTTTTTTAATACTCCCATTCCATCCTGCAGCGAACAGAAGCACTGCAAGCAGTACTGTAAACGGATAATTGTATGCCATCTGAATGGAGAATCCCGCAAGTGTTCTGCTCAGGATCATTCCCAGAGCCAGAACCGCTACTGCAGCTGTCAGCCATACGTTCCTTCCCTTGTCCACACCTACTTCTCTCACCGCGAAGAGATATCCACACAGATAATACAGGAAATACACACCGCCATCCGGCAATACCGGAATACTGTTGACATCCAGTACCTTATTCAGAAACGGTGCCACACTGCTTCCTAAGAAGATCACTGCCATCACTGCCGCAACACCCCACACCGGCAGCACACGCAGCACTTTTTTCAGAAGCGGCGTGATCAGATATAAAAACAAGATCAAATACAGATACCACATATGGGACCAGGTATGTCCCGTCAGAGTCATCTTCAGTGCCTCCGGGATCATCCTGATCCGGAAGGTCCGCTCCGCCACTACCAGCTCGGAAGCTGCATACGGAACGCCGAATAGGAGGATCGCCAGCGCAATCCTCCTGCAATATTTTTTAATCATGACCGGATAAGTCAATGTACGTTCCGGATTCAGGAACAAATATCCCGAGATCAATAAAAATATAGGAACACACCAGGTCACCAGATCCATAACTGACAGCAATAATGACCGGTATTCCGGCATTATCGACGCATCTGTCACATCTGTCGCACCTGTCAGTACATGCATCAGCACCACTGCACAGGTTGCCAGTACCCGGAGCACGTCCAGGAACTGCTTCCTGGGTCCGGATAAGCCGTTTGTCATGTCTCTCCCATCTCCTCCATCAGGCGCATGCCTGCAGTATCTGTCACAGGAAGGGAGAATACTATGCTTTGTGCTTTACTCTCCAGTCCTGCTTTTTCCATTATAGCACGCATGATGGAATTTTTCTGCTCACTTTTTACCACAATGAACAACATTTCTTTTTCCGGCACCAGTGTCACGCCCAGAAACTGCTGTGCATTCTCTGTTCCGGTGCCCTTGGCATGGATGACTGTGCCGCCCGCCGCATGTACTTCTCTCGCTGCATCCATGACCAGCTCCGTATATCCATGATTGGCTATCACTACCAGAAGCTCATTCTTCGTCTCTTTCAATGTGGACTCCTCTCCTTTTACGAATTCCTGCCCGCAGGTCAGGTAATTCAATGCTTTCTTGCCACCGACACTGCTCACGGGAATGATAAATGCGATTCCCATTCCCGGGAAATCGATCTGCATTTTCTTACGCAGAGCAGGCTTGATCTGCCGCCAGGCAGCATCTGTGACAAGATGGAACAATACGCTCTTCTCCATGCCGTCCAGTCCAAAATAATCTAAGATCTCATTCGCCGCGGTTCCCATGCCGACGGTAACACTGCCGACCTGTGCGCCGTTTTCTTTATAGCATTCCACGAATTTCCTCGTCAGCTGACGATTGGTGATGGTGACCATCATATATAATTCACTCATGGGCACACCTCCTACAGTTCAATGATGGCATTCTCATCCAAAGCACCAAATGCATCCGCCGCACCGGCAAATACGCCTGCACCGCTCTTCTGCTGCTTTAACTGATATACCATTCCCAATATCTGAATCGTGATCAGCGGTGTCATGGCTACCATTGCTACCACACCGAAAGCATCTGCGACTAAATTGCCGCCCACCGCCACACAGGCACCCTGCGCTAACGGCAGTAAAAAGGTAGCTGTCATGGGACCGCTTGCCACACCGCCGGAGTCGAAGGCGATCGCTGTGAATATCTTCGGTACAAAAAAGGATAGTCCTATCGCCACACCGTAGCCCGGGATCAAAAACCATAGAATCGGGATCCCCGTCAGCACGCGGATCATCGCCAGTGCTACGGATAAGGATACGCCCACGGACAGAGAAATGCCCATGGATCTGGCAGAGATAGCGCCGTCCGTCAGCTCCTCTACCTGATGATTCAATACATAGACCGCTGGCTCCGCTTTTACGATAAAGTAACCAATCAGTGCTCCCACCGGCACCAGTACCCACCTGTAGGATCTGGCTGCCATGACCTGACCGAGGTAATTACCGGCTGGCATAAAGCCCACATTTGCGCCGGTCAGAAACAATACCAGACCGATATAAGTATACACCAGCCCGATCAGGATCTTCGCCAGTGTCTTCCCCGACAGCCGCAGGGCAAATATCTGGAACAGACCGAAAAACAATACAATGGGAAGTAATGAGAGTGCGATTTCTTTCATATAATCCGGAATCCCATGGGCAAAAAGCTGCGCCAGTTCCACGGAATCAGCGATCTCCGGGATCGCCACCGGCTGGTAATCCGCATTGGTCGGCTTGTAGATCAGCCCCAGCACCATAACCGCCAGGATTGGGCCGATGGAGCACAGTGCTACCAGACCGAAGCTGTCGTCTGCCGCATGATGGTCATTACGGATGGACGCAATACCGACACCAAGTGCCATGATAAAAGGAACGGTCATGGGTCCCGTGGTCACACCTCCGGAATCAAACGCCACTGCCCGAAAGTTCTCCGGTACGAGAAATGCAAGAACGAACACTGCTATGTAGAAAAAAGTTAACAACGGCGGCAGTGCCACACCGATCAGCATACGCAGAAGGGCAATGACCAGGAAGATTCCCACGCCCACTGCCACTGCCAGGATCAGCGTCATGTTCGGAACCGAAGGCACCTGTGTCGCCAACACCTGCAAGTCAGGCTCGGAAATGGTGATCACCACTCCCAACAGAAAAGATAACACTACGATCAGCAGAATATTTTTACTCTGGGTCATTCTGGCACCCACTTTTTCTCCCATGGGGGTCATGGACATCTCCGCACCCAGGGTGAAAAACATCATACCGGCCATGACCATCACCGCTCCCACCAGAAAGCACAGCAGGATACTGGAGGTAATTGGAGCTATGGTAAAGCTTAATACGATCACGATCCCTACTACCGGCAGGACCGCCTTCAAGGATTCTGCAAATTTTTGCCGGATCTTTGGATTCAATAACTTCAATATTGGTCTTTCCTTTCTTTAGGTTTTCTTTATCTTAACATGAAGCAAAGACCCGATCCTACCGTTTTTCGTGAATTTATAAAATTTTCACGGGTTCTTAACGCAATCTTTATGCAGACAGCTCCCGGTCCTGCCCAGACTGCTTTTTCACAAATTTATAGGCCCAGACATCCACCACGATCACAAACAGGAAAAAGAAAACGAAGATCCAGTCCGCATCCAGAGACAATGCGGAATCATAGATACCGTGTTCGATCATCGGCATGAACACGCTGAGCTTCAGGTAGCGTTTCCTGCGTTTTTTATCGCCTGCAAGTTCTGCCTCCTTCGCCACACCGAAGAAATATCCCATGATCACGCCATCGATGGCATGGGAAGGCACGGACAACAGGGCTCTGGTCACTGCCGTCCCAAAGTCACCGCCCAGACAATACAGAACATTTTCAATGGCTGCAAATCCCAATGCCGAAGTCACGCAGTACACGATGGCATCGAATTTATAATTGAAGGCCGGATGCTTCCATGCCGCCCATTTGGCCGCTTTCATCTTGCAAAGTTCCTCGATCAATGCCACCCCGATAAAATTATCCAGGATCACGTAGCACAGCGTATCTGCATCCACAAATACCAGAAATACTTCATCCAGAATGATTTCCAGTATCATGGCCGGTATCACGGACAACACGCCGAACAGGAATATTTTCCACAATAATCCCCTCGGCTCCTTCTCCACCTTATCCTGTCTGTAGATCCATACCACCAGTGCGATGGCCGGCAATAGTGCCAATCCTGTCAGAAACATAACCTACTCCTCTCCTGTCCACATAGACGGTCCGCCCTTTCAGGACCGCCGCCATACTACATTTTAATCTAATGTTTTTCCTGATGTCAACCTAACGAAAGTATATGTTCCTATTTTTTGTGTCTTAGCTTTTCCGGAGGATACCTGCCTGCCTTTTGCCTCCGCTTTAGGGGAAAATATACCGGTTGTCATATATCCTTAACTACTTCTTTACACCTTGCATTGCAAAGTAATGGTACTATAGTTATAATAAATTTAAAAAACAACTAACAATATTTCATGGAGGATCACACCGTGTTCCGATCATTTTCCGATAAAAAATCACCGCGGAAAAGCTTCCGCTTAAAACCACCCTTTACCAGGCACGCCATCAGTATCCTGATCTGTGCTGCCTGCATGCTGTGCGCCACACTTGCCTCTTTTTTATATCAGCATATTGTCCCGGACAACCATGCCAATGTAGCATTGTTCTACATTCTGGCACTGGTGATCATCGCCAGATGGACGGTGGGCTACGGCTACGGCATTGTCTGCACCCTTTTTTCCGTAATAGCGATCAATTATCTGTTCACCTATCCGTATTATAAGCTTAATTTCACACTGACCGGCTACCCTATCACCTTCCTGCTGATGAGCGGGATCACTCTGATCCTGTGTACCATGACCTCCCATATGACCATCCAGTCCGAGATGATCGCAGAGCGGGAAAAGCGGCTGGCAGAGGCCGAAATGGAAAAGATGCGTGCGAATCTTCTGCGCGCCATCTCCCACGATCTGCGCACGCCGCTCACCGGCATCATCGGCAACAGCTCCCTGTTTCTGGAAAGTCAGAACGATCTAAGCTCCACCGAACAGCGTACGATCATGACCAATATCTACGAGGATTCCAACTGGCTGTTGAATATGGTGGAAAATCTGCTGTCCGTCACCCGTATCCAGGGAGACAGCTTAAGCATCAATACCACAGAGGAGCCGGTGGAGGAAGTGGTGGGAGAAGCTTTGGAGAAGCTGAAAAAACGCTATCCCGATGCCGCCATCCGGGTCAAGATCCCCGAGGAATTTCTGATGATACCCATGGATGCGGTGCTGATCGAGCAGGTCACCATCAATCTGCTGGAAAACGCCATCGTTCATTCCGGAAGCATCCTGCCCATTGATTTCATCGTGGAAGATCATCCGGAGCATGTCTCTTTTATTGTGAGAGACTACGGAAAAGGATTGTCGGAAGAAAAATTACAGAATCTGTTCGAGACGGGCACCTACAACAATTCCCGGAGTTCGGATTCCCGCAAGGGTATGGGTATCGGCCTGTCCATCTGCAAGACCATCATCACCGCCCATCATGGGACACTAAACGGAAGAAATCATGCGGAGGGTGCAGAATTCTGCTTCACGCTCCCCAAAAATACAGGAAAGGATATGGATCACAGAAATGAATAAGATCAAAGTTCTTTTAATCGAAGATGATAGAAGTATCAGTAATTTCATTACCGCCACCATGGACCGGGAAGGCTACAAGATCATGCGTGCCTTAAACGGCAGAGAGGGACTGAGTCTCAGCACTTCTTTCTGCCCCAATGTGATCCTGTTAGATTTAGGGCTGCCGGACATGGACGGGCTGGAGGTATTACAGAAACTCCGTTCCTGGAGCGATGTTCCGGTGATCATCATATCTGCCCGCACCAAGGAGCAGGAGAAGGTCTCCGCTCTGGATCTGGGGGCGGATGATTATATCACGAAGCCTTTCGGCACCGGTGAGCTTATGGCAAGAATCCGCACCTCTCTGCGGCACAGCCACTCCCTGGCCCCCGGCCATATGTATAAGGCGCTGGATCTGGAGATTGATTTTGAGAAGCGGCTGATCCGCCTGCGGGGCGAAGAAGTCCACCTGACCCAGATTGAGTACCAGCTGCTCACGCTGCTGGCGGAGAATTCCGGCCGGGTTCTGACCTACAGCTACATCATGAATGCCATCTGGGGCCCCTACATGGACAATAACAACCAGATCCTTAGAGTCAACATGGCCAACATCCGCAGGAAGCTGGAACAGAATCCTGCCCAGCCCCAGTATGTCTTCACTGAGATTGGTGTGGGCTATCGGATGCGTGAGAACGAGAACGGTGGGACTGTATAAACAGAAATACAATTCCCAACACTGCCTCTAGCAAAATGAGTACCGTCCCTCTGTCCAGTGCCTTCCAGACGCTGTCCAGGGTATCCATCCGGCCCAGGATGTCTATGTAAAAGAAATCCAGATAGATGACCGCCGGTGAGATCACACATCCCGGATGCAGTACCGTCCGCTCCATGAGCAGACGGTACATTTCCACTGCCAGAAATATTACATTCAGGGCATAGCCCGCACAAAGCTGATTGTTCAAAAACGGTCCCAGGGAGCTGAGTTCCATACCAAGGGGAACACTTCCTGCCCGGACCATTCCGAAGCTTAAATACATGATTCCAACACTCCACAATAGCATCGCAAGGGATGCTATTCCAAGTCCTCTGCTTAATTGACTGGAGGGAATCATTTTCACATCCTCTTCCTTTCCGAAATACCGGTATACAAGCCCCAGCATCGTCAGCGTCCCCGCCATGGAGATCCCGGCCACCTGGCAGGCAATATCTCTTCCCCCAAACAACCCTCTTCCGGAAAATAAACAGATCCCGATGACACAGTTATAGATCAAAAGCCCCAGCACGATCAGATACAGGATCCTCTTTTCACGTTTCCGCTGCTCCTGGAGCTTTGCCAGTCTCACGACTTCCGTCACAGCCTCCTCCCGGTCTCCCGCCCGCTCTCCGGTCACGATGTCCTGAATCGGCAGTTCCAACAGATGGGACAGAGACTCCAGGACGCCGATATCCGGGAAACTTTCCCCATTCTCCCACCGGGATACCGCCTTGTTGGTCACCCCTAACATCCTTCCCAGTTCACTCTGGGTATAATTTTTGCGCTGTCTGGCTTCCCGGATCAGATTGCCAGTTTTCTTTTTATCCATACTAATCCCTATACCTTTCTGTACTCTGCAAACTCTCAGGTGCTTTAGCACCTTTGCTTTAGCACCTTTGCCGACCGATCTGTACCCTTATGGTAACAATCCTTTGGAAAATGCGCAATCCATTGTAACGAGACTGCCTGTTTTCCGTGATTTTTTCGCAAAAAATTCCCCTCGGCGAGAGGGGAGTGTACCAAGGGGGATAGAGAGAAAAGTATTTTTGAAAGAGGCGGGTTCCTTTTTCAGTTATTATAATAGCGTAATTAATTTATATTTACTGCTGTTTTTATAGCTTGTTTTGGTTGAAAATACTGTTTTTTTGTGGTATTCTGACTGCAGCACTGGGATACACCGGAAATGAGGGAACGCTATGGATATCACAACGAAAAAAGGCAGACGGGGCAGAAAAGATATTGACCGGATTATCGTGGAAAAGGGCCGCAGAGGTGATTTTTCCCCCCTGCAGCCCGATCATTATCACAGCTTTTATGAAATTTTCTATCTCTGGTCCGGAAGCTGCCGCTTCCTGCTAAAAGATACGGTCTACCAGTTGGAGGCCGGAGATCTGGTCTTCATTGCTCCGGGGGAACTGCATCACTCTCTGTATTCCGCCGGAGAGATCTGCGAGATCGTGATGATCTATTTCAAAGAAGAATATCTGCATTTATCGGACCGGTCTGCCGACAGCCTCACTTCCATATCCGGGCAGGGGCTGCAGCTGCATTCCTTCATGGGCAGCGTTCCTACGGTATACCGGGAATATCTGCACTCTCTGCTAACCCGGATGCTCACTGAGAATTCCCGGTTCGATGAATACTCTGAGCATTTTGAGCGATGCTATTTGGAAGAGCTTCTGCTCATGCTGATGCGGTATTCCGTCATGAATGAGAAGGAGCCGGATCTGCTGAACTCCCGGGATGCGGACATCCTGCTTGCCACGAAATACATTTACAACAATTTCCGCAAGCCACTGACACTGGAAGAGGTCTCCTCCGTGGCTTCCTTAAGCCCCACTTACTTCAGCAAGAAATTCAAATTGATCACCGGCATGGGCTTCAAGGAATATTTAAACTATGTACGGCTCAAACACGCCCAGACGGCGCTTCTTACCACCAACAGTTCCATCACGGATATTGCTCTGGAATACGGCTTCAACGACAGCAACTATTTTAAGGACCTGTTCAAAAAAGTTTACGGAAAGTCTCCTCGGGAATATCGGAAAAATCCTGATTGACGCCAGATCTACCGTGCGTCTTCCTCAAGGAATCTTCTCCAGAAGTCCTCTTCCTCTGCATGCGGAACTTCTTCCCCCTCTGCGAAGCTCTGTAAATAATTTAACACCTTCTGGTACTGGGAAGGATCCGTAAATTCCATACGCCACAGATCCTCTCCTTCCTGTCCTTCGGTGAATTTCTTACACCAGATGCCATCTTCGCTAAAGCAGGTGATATACCAGGTCTTAGGGTCACTGCCCTCTTCTGTGGTTTTCACACTCTGGGCCAGGATACTATCCACCTCATCCGGCTCTTCTGCTGTCTCCGACATACCTGTCAGTTTCTCTTCCAGCCGTTCTACCTTTTCCTTTTCGATTTTTTCCTCCAGTGCCGCCCGGGTGGCATCCTGCACACTGTCGAATTTCTCTAAGAAATGATCCCACTCCTTGATCGTAAATTCTTGATTGCCGATCTGGAACTTGGTATCCGTGTCTCCGTTCTGAAGCTTGTCGTAGATCTCCTGCATCTTCTCTTTGATCTGTGCCATGAGACTTAAATCCTCTTTTCCCGGCTCTCCGGCCGTCCCGGAAGGATCCGTTCCCGCTGCCTTGTCCGTGTCGGCGGTCTCCGATGCTTCCTCACTGTTATCCACATCATCGCCGTTCTCCATGTCATCCAGTTCTTTCTTCATCTGCTGGATCTTGTTATCCTTTGCCAGCGCCTCCAGGATCCGTTTCACATCCTCCGGCCTGAACATGCCGATGGCCTTGGACAGGGCATCAATGTTGTCTCGGTTCACCAGCAGGCTTCCGCCGCCGGACAACGGAATATTAATGCAATCCTCTTTATTGGTGGTATCCCCCAGTGTCAGGCGGTTGTGCTCATAATCACAGACGAAGGTCACCCCGTTGTATTCAATGACGCCGTCCTCAGCCATTTCTCCATAGGGCACCTTGTCCTTTCCCTCGATATGGCGAGCCAGCTGTACGCCGCGGGTCACCGGAGTCTTCACGGTGTTGTCTTCTTTTGCCAATTCCTCAATGCTCTCCGCGAAACGGGATTCTGCTGTCTCCGTCGCACTTCCCTGCGCACTCTGTACATCCCCTGCATTTACTCGCTTCTGTGCCTCATACACAAATGTCCTTCCGTAGCCGATTCCTGTTATTGCCATAGTACTCTCCCTCTCTGAGCAGTGATTGCTGCCCTGTCGCAATGCCCGTCAAATCTTCATGCAGGCATGCGATGTTCTCGCTTCACGCAAAAACGGATGGTCGCCTCACATGAGGCAGCCATCCGTAGCTATTTATCCATCCATGGTGTCTGTATTTTCTTATATGAATAATATCGACACAGCCCGGGGGAAACTTTATAGTACAAAACTCTTGTTTTTGCATATTGCCACTTTATAATAACAGTAGTAATACTTAAAGTCAGCTTTAGATAATTTTATGCAGGGAGACGAAATCCTCTCCTCGACATGAAGCTCGGATTTTTGCTTCGCAAAAACAAGGAGGATTATATATGTACAGTATCGGACAAGTTTCCGCAATGACAAATTTACCGATTTCTTCTTTAAGATATTATGATAAAGAGGGCTTTTTCCCGAATCTGGAGAAGCAGTCCGGGATCCGCCGGTTCAGTAAGACGGAATTGGACTCCATCCGCATGAATTCGAAATAAAAAGCAAAAAATGGGAGCCATTACTTTTCGTAATCGCTCGCATTTCCTGTTTTCGTCACACCGACGGTTCGCCTTACAGTTTTCCGCCGTATACAGGGAAGCCGCTGTTGGCGCCGTAGCTTTCGATATGCTTGATTTTCCACGTTAGAGACATTTCTTACGGGATGGTTTTATCATAATACCTAAAGCTAACTTTAGGTCAATGGGTGTTTGAGAAAAATTTTCTCTTGCGACATCTTTTTCCGTATGTTATACTGGGAAAAGATAAAAACGAAATACAGATCAGGTAACTATGTCAGCGTGGACATCTTCGGATGTCTGCGCTTTTTCTTTTACCTGAAAACAGAGAGGAGAATGTATATGGTAGAGTTCATTACGAATGTGAACAGTGCCGTCAATGGATTCGTATGGGGTGTCCCCATGCTGGTACTGCTGGTAGGTACCGGTATCCTGATGACGATCCTGACGAAATTTTTCCAGTTATCCCATCTGGGACACTGGTTCAAAAACACGGTGGGCGGCATCTTTCACGACAAGCATGTAACGAAACATACGGAGGCCGGAGATCAGTCCATTTCCCAGTTCCAGTCGCTGTGCACCGCATTGGCTGCCACCATCGGCACCGGTAATATCGTCGGTGTGGCAAGTGCCCTGGTCGCCGGCGGTCCCGGTGCCATCTTCTGGATGTGGGTTGTTGCTTTCTTTGGCATGATGACGAACTACTCGGAAAATGTGCTGGGTATCTACTACCGCCGCCGGAACTCCAGAGGGGAGTGGAGCGGCGGTGCCATGTACTACTTAAAGGACGGTCTCGGCTCCTATAAGGGCTGCAAACAGATCGGTGCCGTACTGGCTGTGCTGTTCTCTGCTTTCTGCCCATTTGCTTATAGCGGTAA
>OGQG01002066.1_pt1 | contig 12764 bp, 9 predicted proteins | sample 1553201 | NCBI WGS metagenome assembly OGQG01 (sample SAMEA2579925, study PRJEB22360) | human gut metagenome | biome: human gut; feature: human-associated habitat; material: faeces | place: Denmark | collected 2008/2010
TCTTTTGTATAGCTTTTGTCTTTCTGCGTATCATAAAACTCCACATCATAGTCCTCACAAAGCTGCCGGTAACCGCACACTTCGAATGCATCTGCAGTACGGTCACCTACCCAGGAACCCTCGAGGATCATACTGTTTTTGAAACCGTTTTCTTTCAGATATTCCAGGATTCCCGCCACGATTTCCGGATGTGTTGTTCCTCCATTTGCCGGATCTGATGGGGATACCAGGTTGGGTTTGATACCTACCATTTTATTCTTATCACCAATCAGTTCTGCGAGATTGCTCTCTTCCAGAAGTTCCCTGGTCATTTTTTTGTATTTTGTACCAGTTTTTATAAAAATCTGATTTTTTTCCATAAGCGATCCTCCTGTTTATATTTATGCTGCCGCATTGGCATTTATTGTTTCTATTACTTTCCTGATTCCCACCCATACATTTAAATCAGTGAATACCTCAGCAATACTTCCTCTGTCAGTAAACGGCGATTCCTGAAGGACAGAAAGATCTTTTAACATTCCATTATGAACAATATACTCCACTATCTGATTCACAAAGTATATCTGTCTGCTGTCAAAGTTTGTATTTGTAAGATATTCAGAAAAAGCTTCTTTTGCAGCATTCATATCCAATCCTACAATTTCACGAACAAACTCACCAAGTGGTTTATTTCCATATTCATTCTCGTAATCCTGCTTGGTCCCAACTTCACGCCACAAAATCTCTTCCAATGATGCAATATCTCCAGATGTCAAAGGTCGATTTGTTTTCAATTTGACAATTGCAATATTATCCTGATGTTGCCGGATAAAATATTCTGCTTTTGCCTTATAATTCTTCAACTCATCATTTTCAAGCTCAGCCTCTTTCCATTCCATAGAAAGCAACTCATCTGTAAAATTAGTTACATATTTAATTGTTCCTTTCGGAATATATTTCATTAAGTCACGAAGTTTCTCTCTGATTTCTTCAAACTCATTAATTCCGGCATTATCAACATAATCTGTATTAAGAATTTTATTAATCAATTCTGACTGTGCCTGAATTTCAGGAATATTTGCCACATTTGCAATTCCTGCCACTTTCTTACGTAGATCAGTACGAGCCCTTGAATATTTCTTTCCAACCAAATAAGCCAACTCAATCCCATACATAAGTGCATCAAATCGAACTGCACTTGCCTCATCGTCATCCGGTAATATCAAAGGTGCAACTTCTTCTTTGACAATTAAAGTATCTTCATATGTAAGTGTATCATAATTTGATTCCAGAGAATACAAATCTACATATTTCAAATGCTGACGAACCGCAAAATTATCCCTTGATAATTCCTTTACTTTCTCACTCATCTGCTTAACCAATGCCTTACGGTATGCAATCAGTCTGTCTATCTGATATTCCATATCCTGAAGTTTATAGGATATTTCAAATTTCAGATTAAAAATTGCTCCCTGAAGTGCAATCATATTTGCAGTTGCTTTTCCTTTATTCATCCGGAAAAACTCAAAATTTCCACAAAAATCAAAAATATAAAATTTCTGCTTATCTTCACCGTCAAGCAATCTAGGACAAAGTCTTGTGCCTCGTCCTATCATCTGCCAGAATTTTGCTTTACTCATTACTTTTTTAAAGAATACAAGATTTAAAACTTCCGGCACATCAATGCCCGTATCCAACATATCCACAGAGATTGCAATCTGGGGCATTTTCTTTGGATCAGAAAACTCATCAATCGCACTCTGCGCATAGTTTATATAGTTATCAATTACCTTCGCATAATCTGGAAGGTGAGGATACTCTTTATTAAAAACTTCCAGTATCTTCTCAGCATGGTCATGATTTTTTGCAAAAATAATGGTCTTTCCAAGTTTCTGGCCATAATCAATCTTAATACCATCTCTCATCAATATATTTAAAACCTGTTTTATGGTATCCTCATTGAATATCCATGTATTAAGAGCTGATGAATTTATTAATTCCGGCAGATCTCCATGTTCATCCTCAAATGTTTCCTCATATGCTTCTTTGTCTTCTTCTGACAATTCATCATATACAATTCCCTGTTCTATAAATTTAAGCTTTGACTCAACAGAAACATAGTCAACAAGATATCCGTCTTTTACTGCCTGTGCCAAATCATATCCATATGTTGGAACACCATTCTCCAATTCAAAAATCTCATATGTGTTCTTATCAATTTCATCCTTGGGTGTTGCCGTAAGGCCGATCAGCGGTGCATCAAAATATGAAAAAATATCTCTATACTTGTTATAAATTGATCTATGAGCTTCATCACAGATCACAAGATCAAAATGGCCACATGTAAATAATTTTCCTTCATTATCATTTACTGTATCAATACAGTTCATCATTGTCTGATAAGTCGAGAAAACACAATGTGCATTATAATTGTCTTTTTCCTCAACAAGATTTGTGCATGACAAATCAGGCAGCATATTCACAAAGCTTCTTTTTGCCTGTGTAACAAGCGAATTTCTGTCAGCAAGAAAAAGAATATTCTTTACCCATCCTGCTTTTAACAGACACTTACATAATGCAATGACAGTTCTTGTCTTTCCAGAACCTGTTGCCATAACCAGCAACGCTTTTCTGCGATTCTTTTCATCAAAGCTATCACATACCGCTTTGATTGCGGCTTCCTGATAATAACGTCCTGCTATGTTTTTATCTACTTCAACGTGTTTGAGGCTTGTTCTCATGCTCAATAAATTAAACCATTTTTCCAAGTCTCTTTTTGAATAGATAACTGCACACTTTCTCTCCGGATACTGACCATCAATAATATGTGTATCAAATCCATTTGTAAGAAAAATAACCGGCCTTCTTTTATATTTTTGTTCCAGCAGATCTGCGTAAAGCTTTGCCTGCTGTCTTCCCTTCGCAACGTCCACACAGGTTCTTTTCGCTTCGATGATTGCCAATGGACGATGCATATCATCATAGAGAACATAATCAGCAAAACCTGTTTCTGATTTATTTGGCATTCCGGGAAGTTCCACTTCATTGATCCAATCTTTTCCTTCTGTCCATCCCGCATCTATAAGCATAGAATCAATATACAACTTTCTTGTTTTGTATTCTGATAAATCGAGCGGTTTGGGAACATAGGTCTGCTGTTGTTCCTGTCTTCGGGCAGAAAGTTCTTCTTTGAGTGATGCATTTTCAGCCATTAATTTCTGCAAATCAAGTTCTCGTTTCGCAGATGTTTCCTGTTCTTTTGTTAGTTCCGCTTTTATTGCATTGGCTGCCTCTTTTGATTCTTTTGCCTTTTTAATTCGAGAGGTAATGATTGTTTTGTCAAAAGAACGCTCTTCGTATTTGTCTGAGTAACAATACGCAACGTAATCCAAATAAATAAACAAGTTCTCAAGACAAAGCATTGCTTCATCTCTTCCAAGTTTTTTGTTACTATGAGCAGCATTATTTCCACTTCTGCGGATATAATCCATGCGTTTCCAAAGGTCCGCTCCAACAAGCTGTCGATACTCTTCTGTATTCATTAAGCTTTGTAGATTATCCCGATACGGCATCTCAAGTGCAGAATCCACAGAATACATCCACTTTATTGCAAACTCCATCGCTCTGCGGCTGTTAAGGATACTTGCCTCCGGATCTATGAGAATAATCTTTTCAGCTGATATGGCAACATTTGCAAAGGTTGAAAATTTAGATTCGTTTTTCAGGTAATCGAAATTGGTTATCATAGAACACCTCCCGTGATCGTTCTTCAATAACTTTATCTTTTTGTATTTTTATTGTTAAATCTACTTATTATAATAATAGATTGGATTGAAAACTACAACTTTTGATTTGTCGACTTGTTTGACGAAGTCGGCGAACTGATTTTGAAGTTCCAATGGTGGAATATGCACCTCTATTTGCTTCAGCTTTGTTACATTAATCCCTGCCATTATTGCCCCCGAACTTACCAATTCAATCTGATGTTGAACTGCTCCACTATAATGGAGTTGATGCATCATAAATACAGGTAACACCAAATCATTATCAATACGAATTCGCAAAACATCAGAGTGAATAATTCCATCTTCCATTGTCTCTGGAAAAACAGCACACCGACCAACATTTCCCTTTCGAGACATCGCAATATCACCAGATTTGATGGAATATGCTTCAAGTTGATTTGCCTTTTCATCTGTCAAAAAATGAGTGGGTTGTGTAGCAAATCCACTATTTATCTGTGGAATCTCCCAAACGGCAACACCAGATGAGCAATATTCATCTTTACTAAGCTGTGTCCCAAACGGACCGCATTTTATATCATCAGGATTCTTACATGCATCCACAAGTTTTTCTTTTTTCCACTGACACTTAGGATTTGCCAAATCTCCGAAGAGCTCGACAAATCGGGCTTTGATGAGTTCATCTAGTTTTTCCAATTCTTCTTTTCGAGCTTCAATAACTCTTTCTAATCGGCTAAGTGTATCTGCTATTTTATCCTGTTTAGTTAGTTCTGGAATATCTAATTCAAGTTTGTTCAGTTCCTTAGCTGAAAGATGTTTTACTGTTACAAAAGCAGTTCTTTGCTCTATTTCTTTTAATGATTTTAACATAGCCAAGCGAATATATTCTTCATTTGTGCCTACCTTTGCTGTCAACTTACAAACTCGCTGATTTAGTAATGCTCCTGAACATTTCCATCTTGCTATATTAAACTCTCCATCCATTCCTACAAGCAAGTCACCTTCTGACAAAATATACTCTTCTGGATAATCACCAGAATAATATGTCTCAGAATACCCTCTTTTCACATCTCGAATGCGAACCAATTGAGGATATGACGAATCTTCAGTAAAGCATTTAGAATCGAATGCATATCCATATTGAATATCACATATATCTGTTAATCTCTTCATCTACATCATCCCACACAAATCCGAATTTGGTTTTGTATTCCTTTCTATTCAATCAATTAGCACTAACTGCAATTAAATAATTTACAAAAGCACTGCATGATACCAACATAAATTTTGCTTCTTCAAATGTTGATGCCGGACCGCCAATATTACCTGCATGCCTTATTCCATTCGCATCTGAAGTATATCCATACAGTGAATTAAACGCTGCTTTCAATCCAGAATGAATTACTACCCCATTCTCTTCTAACTTCTTAAGCATTTTCCCAAGAGTAGCTTCTTTTCCCGTAATACCTGTCAATACTTCACATACTGCTTCAACAGCGCTAATACTTTCCTTTATAGAGTTCTCGTAATCAGGTTTACTTCTATCTGCAATTAGCTTATTAGCTTTAGACAAATGATCATATACTGATCTATATGGACTTTCTAATGCTTGTTTTATTTCCTTTACTTCAAAATCATCACTTATTGGTGTAATTTGTTTATCTATAAATCTATATCCAATAAATTCTCTCTGAAAAATAGTATTAGCTACTTCATATATAGAACCCGTTTGATACCTTCTTTGCTCTTTAAGATATGAATCCCAATACTGAATAACAGCCTCAATCAATGTTAAAACATCGTCATAATCATCCTCTTGTATTGTCGTGTTAATCATTTTGAACACAGCATCATCACCATAAGTATATCTGGAATCAACAGGTTCAGCATAAATCATTCCCTTCACGTATGTCAAAAAATTCTGTATAGGCTGCCTTCCATAATACATATCTCCATATACTTCTTTATAAAGCTGGCTAACCATGTTCTGCAATTGATTTCTCGTCCGCTTATCAAAATCTTTTAACTGAATTTCTGTATTTTCAGGTTTTATCTTATTGCGATCTGAAAAACCGCCTCGTTTACTTACTTTTGCCAAATCCTATACCTCCAACAATTTCTCCAGTTCATCCATCTCTTTCCCAATCTCCATCTCAATCTCACGGATATTAGCCATAATTTCAGATGTCGGTGGATACTCGACCGGTATATACTCTATTTCTTTATATTTATTGATACTCAGATCATAATCGTTCTCAACGATATCCTGTTTCGTAACCATGAAAGATTTGTCTGTACGTTCCCTGTCTGCTTCTTTGTCTAAATTCCGAAATCTCTCAATAATATCTGGAATATCATTTTCTGTCGTTGGGACACGTTTATCATCCAGACTGAATCCGTCTGCCGTCATATCATAAAACCACACGTTATCTGTTCCACCATGTTCTGTTTTTGTAAATATAAGAATAGCCGTTGAGACTCCTGCATACGGTTTGAACACACCAGAAGGCATTGAAATAACTGCTTCCAGTCTCTGGTTTTCCACAATTTCTTTTCGAATACTTTTGTGAGCTTTGGAGGAACCAAACAGAACACCATCCGGAACGATGCAGGCACATCTTCCTCCTATCTTTAACATGCGAAGGAACAACGCCAGGAACAGTAATTCTGTCTTTTTTGTCTTGCAGACTTTGAGCAAATCTCCTGATACTGACTCTGCATCAAGACTTCCCTTGAATGGTGGATTCGCAAGGATTAATGAATACTTATCCTTATCCTGGTTCTGATCAGACAAACTGTCTCTGTATTCAATAAATGGATTATCAATTCCGTGCGTCATCATGTTCATGGCTCCGATACGAAGCATCGTTCTGTCCATATCATATCCATGAAACATGTGATTCATATAATGATCTTTTTTCTGTTTGTCAAAGAAAATTTCTTCTTTCTTCTTTTCCTTTAAATATTCTCCTGCTGCAACCAGAAAGCCCGATGTTCCACAAGCCGGATCACAAATCCCCTCATCACTTGAAGGATTCGTCATCTCAACCATCATACGAATAATATGTCTTGGAGTTCTGAACTGCCCATTCAGTCCAGACTGTGCAATTTTTGATAAAAGATATTCATACACATCTCCTCTTACATCTGCAGTCTGAATCTCATTCATCATCTTATAGATTTCGTCTAATGAATCTACTACTCTTGATAAAACAAGTGGGGTTGGCAATTTAAAAATTGCATCATCCATATATTTTGAATACGCACTTTCCTTATCGCTGTGTAATTTTTTTATAAATGGAAAAACCCATTCCTGTATTACAGAATACATTTTGTCAGCAGGGAAATCATGAAAGACAGACCACTTAAGCTGTGAACCGTCAATCGTTCTGTCTCCAATTTTTACTTCACCTGAAAAAATGCTCTGATATGGAAGTCCAAGCATTGCACTTTCCTTTGCTCTTGTGTTGTCTGCATCGTCCAGATCATGAATGAACATCAGATAAGTAATCTGCTCAATTACTTCAAGTGGATTCACCAAACCTCCAGAAGCAAAAATATCCCATAAACTGTCAATTTTATTTTTTAATTCACCTGTAATCATTTAGTTTTCCTCTTTCCATATATATTTTGTATAGCGTCCTCCGCCAATTTTTTGTATTTTCTCATTTTTCAGCAAATCTGCCAGAGCTCTCTGTATGGTTGTATCGCTTATATCCGGATTCATTTCCATCAGCTCAGATTTTGTAATCGTTCCTATATGATATTTGATTATCTCACGAATACGATCTGTTTTGGATAAACCTGAATCTGTCAACAATTTTACTCTGGATTCAAACTCCTTATAAGCCTTTACAATAACGCCCAGCATATAATTAACAAAAGGCTTATAGTCATTCAGATTTTCATGCCAGTTCATGGAACTTTCCTGAAGCACTTCATAGTAAGTTTCTTTCGATTCTTCAATGATCTTTTCAATACTGATGTATTTACCCACAATAAAACCTGACTGATACAGTAAAAGTAATGTAAGTAGTCGGCTCATCCTTCCATTTCCGTCATTGAATGGATGAATACATAAAAAATCCAGAATAAACATAAAATCCAACAACAATAGCTCAACCTCATCTTTTGCCTCGTAAAATGCTTTACACAATTCGTCTATTGATGGTGGCGTCTCCCAGGCAGCTACTGGTTTAAAGCGAATACGTTCGTTTCCATCCATGTCTGTCTCGCGAATAATATTATCAGAAGTTTTAAATATTCCCCCATCTACACTTCCGAGAAATTTATATAAGTCTCTGTGTAATTGCAGAATATAGTTGGCATTTATTGGAATATAGTCATAACTCTCGTGGATTGTATTCAATACATCTCTATATCCTGCTATTTCGGATTCATCGCGATTCCGTGGAGTTGTTTTTGCCTGTACCAGGTTCTTTAGTCTGTCATCTGCTGTTGAAATACCTTCAATTCTATTTGATGCCTCTGTACTTTGAACCTTAGCAATTTCTATCAATTCATTAAGTTCATCCTTATGCGCCTCTATAAATAATCTCTGTTCACCCTTATACTCATGAATAAGTGTGAGTTTCTTAACGATTTCCGGAGTCAACAGTTTCTGCCATTTTTCTCTGTAATTATAATCTCGCATTCAGTCACCTCTCCAACTTTTACTTTAACCCTCTCATATGACTTACTTAATTACATTCATATTACAACAATTCAATTTCCTCGTCAACTTTTTAATTTAGTCATTTTTATATGTTTTGACTAAATTAAATTCTAAATGACGTAATTAAAACATTTTTAACTCACCCAAAAACAACCCTGATAAAAAATCTCAAAGGATCACTTATTGTAATATCCTTCTTAAAATTCCTTACCAAGGTTGTTCTACTATATTCCATCATATTCAATTATGATATCAATCTCAAAACTCCTTCTTCTCCATAATCCTCTCGCTGACCTTCACGGACACGGCCAGACAAATCATCATAACTACAATCAGCCCAACCGCTATCTGCCATCCGGAAAGGGTATCCAGAAACTGCAAACCTTTCCCAAAACTCTTCTGATACACATCATATAGTTCCTTACATGCAGCAGCCACCAGAAAGATTACTGCTACCACCGCCACCATAACAATCCTGCTTTTCTCGGCTTCGTATTTCAAGCGAAGCGGAATCATTCCGCAAAGTATTATACAGGAAATAACGAGTGCAGTGCCTGCGCTTATCAAAAGGTCCTCTGCTTCCTGTTTTCCGGAAATCTGTATTCTTATCATCCCCAAAAGCAGGCTGATAACACTGACCAGTACTGCAAAACCAAAGCTGAGCAGATACTTTGACTGTACATATTGCTTTTTTGTGACCGGCAATGTCATTAGAAATTTCATTCCATGATGGTAACCATCATAGGAAATTGTTCCGACAGAGACACCAATACTCACAAAGATCGCATAAGCTACAAAAAATGTACTTCCGTTCTCCTGTGCAACCAGATAAATAAGGCCTATCAGAAAAACTGCCAGATACATTTTCATATTTATTTTAATCAATTCCAGATCCTTCATCAATAATCCCCTCATAACAGTTCTCCCTTCACCAGCATGGAAATGACTTCATCTACACTTCCTTTTTCGACTATAATCCCCGGATAATTTTCCAGATAATAATTCTTCTGGTTTGTCAGACAGCTATAACCGAAGGACTCTTTTCTCACACGCAGAAGATATTCTTTGTCAAGGGCTTCGTATTCCTGCTCTGATACCTTGAGGAATCCATATTCCTCAAGAATACGGTCCGTTTCTTCGTGAAGGACGATTTTGCCTTCATGGATCATATACAGGTCATCACAGAAATGTTCCAGATCACCAGAAATATGAGAGCTAATCACAATAGATCGTCCCGGGATCTCCATATATTCCCGCAGCAGATCAAGGATTTCTTCTCTTGCAACCACATCCAGCCCCGCCGTTGGCTCGTCAAGAATCAGTAATCTGCTGTCGTGGCTGAGTGCAAGAAGTACATTCAGCTTTGCTTTCATTCCGGTAGAAAACTCCTTGATCTGTTTATTCAGCGGAATCTTAAATCTCTCACATCTTCCACGAAACTCTTCTTCCTGAAAATCCGGATAAAAACGGCTCATGATTGGAATAAGCTGCTGTACTTTCAAATATTCGGAAAATCCGCTGTCGGAGAATGCGGCTCCAATCTTCTGTTTATCCTCTGCCCCCATTTCCGCAGCATTTCTTCCAAATATCTCCACATTTCCTTCATCCGGACGGATAAGTCCAAGCATCAGTTTAAATGTCGTACTCTTTCCCGCTCCATTCGCCCCGATCAATCCGGTCACCTGATTCTCTGGAATCTCCATATTCAGTTCCAGTGAAAATCCATCATATTCTTTCTTCATACGATCCAGTTGTACTAACATACCTCATCCTCCATTATGATCTCAAATGACTCCCGGATTTCTTTCGCCGTCAATCCCCCAGTACGGGCTTTCTGTACAGCAGCTTCCAGTTCTTTCTCCAATTCCTTGCGTCGCTCTTCCATCAGAAGCTCCTGATTTGCTGCCGCAATAAAGCTTCCCTTTCCATGGACAGTCACAACCAATCCTTCTTCTTCCAGATTGTCATAGGCTTTTTTTACTGTAAGAGCACTGATCTTCAGTTCTCTGGAAAGTGCACGTACCGAAGGAAGTGCTTCCCCCGCAGTCAGTGTGCCTTCAATCACTTCTGCCTTGATCTGTGCTACGATCTGCTCATAGATCGGTTCCATGGAAGTATGATTTATAATAAGATTCAACTTCATCCCTCCTTCTGCAAACAGTATATAACAGTGTATCACTGTTGTCAACTGTTATATACTGTTTATCTGCATTGTTTATTCATATCATTTCTTTATTTCACATTTCACTCTCAAAATTATAAAAAGCCGTTACCCTGTCAGAATATCTCTAACAAGATAACGGCTTTTGCTCATTTCTCTTATTTTAATAACGAATCTTTCTGGTCTCGCCCTTCAGGTATCTGTATTTAATATAATGAAGCAGCTTTTCTTCACCATGATCATTCAAAATCCTGAGAAGTGCTTCCAGTTCTTTCTTGGTCTGAGGATGGATAAACCACAATTTCTCCTTACTCTTCAGAAAATAATCCAATGGCTGTCTGTCATTGTACGCATCCCCAAGATAATTCCTGGATGCACTGATCCGGTCCATGACCATTTCTGCCACATATTTGCGCGGCATCTGCGCTCCCATGATCACATGCTCGCCATCATTTACAGAATAATCTACCCAATGCTCAAAATGATGTTTATTTCTCCCTTTGTGATGGAGCCATGAAGTTGATACTCCAATGTCTTCTCTCTCTGCATTATTCGGGCTTCTCGTCCCCTGATAGTATTTACAGCCAACCAGAAATTCTGTCGGTGAATATTTTGACAGGTCATGAAGCAGGCCCTGTTTGTAAAGTCCTATGCGAAAACAATATTTCATTACCAGCAGTTTATGCCTCGTTATTGTCTTGAAGTGCAGCCATGGATGCATGCCCTGATTCCTCCCGCTTTGCGATCAGTACCACGATCGTACGTGGATTGATCTTAATTGATTTTTTATATGTTTCTTCATATTCTCCAAACCACTGCTCTGGTGTCTGCCCGGAAGTATCCGCAACCTTTTTCCAGCCCAGTCCGTCAGGAAGGTTCGGAAGTGCAATATTTCGTTTTTCCCAGTGAAAATTCATTCCTATATAAATAAAATCATCTGCATTTCCATTTTCATTCTCTGCATAAGAGCCGCAGTACATCACGCCCAGAAGGCGGCTGGTATTATCACGGTTAAGAAACCATGCACGTTCCCCATGTACAGAAATATCCGGAAATCCCTTCGCCATGTAATCCACTCCACGCATTTCCTGTGGCATATGAAGGATTGGATGTTTTTTTCGGAAAGCAATTGCTTCCTTTACAAAAGTGGAAAGATTCTCCTGCTTCTTCGCATTTTTCCAGTCCGTCCATCCTACTGCATTATCCTGACACCATGCATTGTTGTTTCCCTCCTGTGAATTGGCAAATTCATCACCACCATAGATCATTGGCGTCCCCTGACTCAAAAGCAGCATCAGAAACGCATTCCTCATCTGCTGCTCACGCATTTTGCGAATTGCCTGTTTGCGTGTTGCTCCCTCAATGCCACAGTTCCAGGAATAATTAAATTCACTGCCATCACGATTATCCTCGCCATTCGCTTCGTTATGGCGATAATTATATGCCACTGTATCATACAGCGTAAACCCATCCTGATTTGCCATATAATTGATAGTTCCAAAAGAGCCCGTATTCCTTCGCACATGAAATTCTGCCCCTGAGATCATGCCTTCATCACTCTTAAGAAATCTTCTCATATCCTGCTTAAATCCTGCATTATATTCTGCAAGCATATTTTCCGTATCTGCATTGCCCGCGATCTCAGAAAACATTTTCTTTGTCCCATAAAGAATCGGATCCTGTTCAAGGACTTTCTGATGAACGCCATCTCCCATAAGATGAAATCCATCCACATGATAAAACAGTTTCCACATCCAGAGGGAACGCACTACCTGCAATGACGGCGTATTCTCCGGGAAATACATCTCCATGATACACTCGATTCCTGCCTGATGCAGTGCATGGACCATATCACGAAACTCCCGATCCGGTTCCCTGGTTGCACAGTAAGATGCTTTCGGCGCAAAATAAAATCCCTGTGCATATCCCCAGTAATTTATCCTGTCATCTTTTTTTGAACGGACTGCCATACTGCCCGCCGTCTCTTTGCGTGTACATTCCTGAAACTCATATGCCGGCATCAGTTCGATCGCATTGATTCCCATCTCTTTCCAATAAGGAATCATCTCCACAAGTCCTGCAAAAGTACCTTTTTTTCTAGGCGAAAGTTTCGCCTGCTTTGTGTATCCACGTACATGAACTTTGTATAAGATCATTTCATTATATGGGATTTGCGGTGCAGTATCTTCCCTCCAGTCATACTCTT
>OGQG01002084.1_pt1 | contig 12700 bp, 9 predicted proteins | sample 1553201 | NCBI WGS metagenome assembly OGQG01 (sample SAMEA2579925, study PRJEB22360) | human gut metagenome | biome: human gut; feature: human-associated habitat; material: faeces | place: Denmark | collected 2008/2010
GGGGGCAAACTTTTTCCGGCCGGGAAAAAAAAACCCGCCTGCCGTTTTTCCACGGCAGCCGTCTGCATTGTTGAAACTATCACTCGATCAGGCCGTTCAGCAGGGCCAGGCACTTGCGGCTGTGCAGCTTGCGGATGGCCTTTGCCTCGATCTGGCGGACGCGCTCACGGGTAACGCCGAAGTCGCGGCCCACCTCTTCCAGCGTGCGGGGACGACCATCGTCCAGACCAAAGCGGAGACGGATGACCTTCTCTTCACGGGGGGTCAGGCTCTTGAGGGCCTGATTGATCTGCTGGGCCACCATGGCACGGTCAGCAGCCTTGCCGGGAGCCTCGGCGTTCTCGTCGGCGACGAAATCCCCCAGAGAGGAATCCTCTTCCTCACCCACGGGGCTCTCCAGGCTGGCGGGCTCCTGTGCCATCCGCTGGATCTCACGCACACGCTCCACGCTCATGTCCATGGCCTTTGCCAGCTCTTCCGGGGTGGGCTCGTGGCCGTTCTGGTAGACCAGCTGGTTGGTGGCCTGACGCATCCGGTTGATGGTCTCGACCATGTGCACCGGGATACGGATGGTGCGGGCCTGGTCGGCGATGGCGCGGGTGATGGCCTGACGGATCCACCAGGTGGCGTAGGTGGAGAAGCGGAAGCCGCGGTCGCAGTCGAACTTCTCAGCCGCCTTGATGAGGCCGATGTTGCCCTCCTGGATGAGGTCGAGGAAGGCCAGATTGTGGCCCACGTGCTTCTTGGCGATGGAGACCACCAGACGGAGGTTCGCTTCGCTCAGGCTGCGGCGGGCGTTCAGGCCGTCGCGGCGGGTCTTCAGCAGCTCCTGACGGCGCTCCTCGGTCAGGGGGCCGTTCTCCACAGCCTCCATGGCCTCTTCCTCCGCGGCCTTTTCCTCGGCGTCCACGCTGGGCTTCTCGCTGCCCTCTTCGTCGATGTCCTCGGTGTAGCTGCGGCTGTTCTCGTCTTCCTCGAACGAGAAGCGGGCGCTGTTCTTCTTGATGTACTCGGGCGCACCGTACTTCTGGCGGTCGGCCTGCAGGATATGGGCAGCCTCGGCACCGGCGTGGATGCGCTTGCTCAGGTCAACTTCCTGCTCCGCGCTCAGCAGAGGGATCTGGCCGATCTGCTTGAGGTAGTTCTTGACGGGGTCGTCCAGCAGCTCATCCATCGCAGCCTTCAGGTCGGCGGGGTTCTCCTCGGCGGCTTCTTCCTCGTCCTCGCCGCCCAGACCCAGCTCGTCGCTGTTGTTCTCGGCGTTCTCCACCTCGGCGATGATGCTGTCCACGTCCAGATTCACATCGGCGTCGGCCTCATCCTCGATGATCTTGATGCCGCGCTCTTCAAGGAGCGTATAGAGCGTTTCCACATCCATCCTGCACTGTGCAGCCAAAGTTTTGGCCTCCTGTGCCGACAGGGTGCCTTCGCCTTTCGTCAACAGTTCCTTCAAAGTCATGCCCATTTCGCTCTCTCCTTCTCACTGCGGGGGAAGCGCCCCGCAAGTGAACTTGTCTCATAGTTTCGGTCTTGCTTCTTAGATCACAAGACCTCCGTTGACGCCGAACACCTGGCCGGTGATGTAGCCGGCGTCTTCTCCGGCGAGGTACAGCAGAAGCTTTGCCACCTCTTCGGCGGTGCCGAGACGGCCCACGGGGGTCTCTTCGGCCAGCGCCGCTTTGTCCTCAGCAGTGAACGAAGCCATCATATCGGTGTCGATGACGCCGGGGGCCACGCAGTTCACGGTGATGCCGCTGGGACCTTCTTCTTTTGCCAGCGCCTTGGTCAGGCCGATGAGGCCCGCCTTGGCGGCGGAATAGTGTACCTCGCAGCTGCCGCCGGTCTGGCCCCACATGCTGCTCACGGTGAGGATACGGCCCGCTTTGCGGCGTATCATCCCGGGCAGGGCCAGCTGGCAGAGGTTGAACGCACCGGTCAGGTTGACGTCCAGCATCCGCTGCCACTCTTCCGGCGTGATGTCGGTGAACAGCTTCTGCTGGGCGATGCCCGCGTTGCTCACCAGCACATCCACCCGGCCCAGCGCCTGCTCGGCGGCGCGGAAGGCCAGCTCACAGCTGGCCCGGCTGGCCACGTCACACTGGATGGCCAGTACGCCCGGCAGCTCTTTTTGCAGGGCTGCGGCGGCCTCGGCGTTGGTGTAGTAGAACACCGCCACCCGGTAGCCCGCCGCGTAGAATGCGCGGGCTGCTGCTGCGCCGATGCCCCGGTCGCCGCCCGAGATGAGGACGGTGCGCCCCTTCGCCGCCGGGGCAGTGCTCTGGGGCTCTGCCGCTGGTTCCGGCTCGCGTTCCGGTGCCGGTGTGTTCTCCGGCGCAGCGCTGACCGGCGTTTCCCTCGTTTCCTGCACCGGCGGTGCGGCCACAACCGCTTCTTCCGGCTCGGGCAGGGTCGGCCTGCGCTGTTCTGTCTTCGGCCCGGCGTCTGCAAGGTCAAATGTCAGCTCAAATTCGTCGTTGTACAAGAGTCAAACCCTCCTGTCCACTATTTTCGGCCGCAGCGCCTCTTCGTGTCAAAGCCTCTGCGGCGGGAAAGGAAACAGCTTCCCCCACCCCGCCGGAGCTGCGCTCTGCTCACTTTTTCCGGTCTAGGCCGGCTCTGCGGCGCGCCCGGCGGCATTTGTGTGGTTTCGACAAGTTTCCATTGAATAATATAGCACAATCGGGCGAAAAAATAAAGTGGTCACCGGTGATTTTTTCACGCAGTTCCCACTTTTTTCACAGATTCAGGGGGTCACGGGCGGCTTCCAGCGGGGCTTTGCGGCCCGCCTGGCCCGCAGTGAAACGAAAAATTCCTGCAAAAGCTGCTGCGCCTCATCGGCCCGCAGTCCCTTCTCGATGACGGGGTGATGGTTGAAGGGTTGGGCGAAGAGGTCTGTCACCGAGCCGCAGCAGCCCGCCTTGACGTCGGCGGCGCCGTACACCACCCGCTTGATGCGGCTGTTGATGATGGCGCCGCTGCACATGGGGCAGGGTTCCAGCGTCACGAACAGCTCACACTGCCACAGCCGCCAGCCGCCCAGCTTTTTGCAGGCCGCGTCGATGGCCAGCAGCTCCGCGTGGTGGAGGGCGTTTTTCTCCGTCTCGCGGGTGTTGTGGGCGGCAGAGATGATCTCTCCGTCCTTCGCCACGACCGCGCCCACCGGCACTTCGCCCAGCGCGGCGGCCTTCCGGGCCTCTTCCAGCGCCGCGCCCATCAGCTCAAAATCGGTCATCCCATTCCCCTTTCTGCCAGCCGTGCGGCAAACACGAGGCAGTTATTTATAATATGTAACGCACTGCCGGGCCATACGCTCTTCGCTTTCCGGGCAGCCCAGCCGAAGATGAGCCCCATGCCCAGCCCATAGGCCCGGGCCGTCCAGCTGCCGTGCAGAGCCGCAAAAATCACCGCCTGCACCACCACAGCCCCTGTGCCGCCCAGCGGCTGCAAAAGATAGAGCGCCCCGCCCCGGAAGGCAAGCTCTTCTGCCAGAGGGGTCACAAGGCAGATGCGCAGCGCAGCCCACCCGAGGGCCGCGCCCTCGGGCAGAGCCGTCTTTTCCGCCGGGAGCAGCAGCTGTGCTCCCGCCGCCAGCAGCGCCCAGAGCACGGCCGCCTCGGCCAGGACCCGACACTGAGCCGGAAAAGACGGCTTTTCCGGTTCCCTGATCAGTCTTTTCACGGCGCCCCCTCCTGTCGGCGGACATTGTACCATACTGCCGCCCCGTTTTGCAAGCAGTTTTTCGTTCATGCGAAGAAATTTCACTCAAAAGATTGACATACCGCCCGGCGTTCTGGTATACTTTGTACGACTTTTTTATGGATTTGTCGTTTTACCAAAGACACACGATGAACGCACCCATGGAGGTACGAACTATATGATACGCATTCTTACCGATTCCGCATCCGACATCCTGCCCGCCGAGGCCGCGCAGCTGGGTGTGGACGTCATCCCCCTCAACGTCACCCTCGAGGACGGCACCGTCATCCGGGACGGCGTGGACCTGACCCCCAGCGAGTACTACGAGCACATGGCCGGCTGCAAAAAGCTGCCCACCACCAGCCAGCCCAGCCCTGAGCTGTTCGAAAAGTTCTACGCCGAGGCCGCTGCCGCCGGAGACGAGGTCGTGGGCATCTTCCTGTCCCATGAGCTGTCCGGCACCTATCAGTGTGCGAAGCTGGCCGCAGACCTGGCCAATGTGGACAACGTCCTCTTCGTGGACAGCACCAATGTCTGCCTCGGCGAGGGTCTGCTGGTGCGTATGGCCGCACACCTGCGGGACGAAGGCAAGTCCGCCGTCCAGATCGCCGCCACCCTCGAGCACGCCAAGGAGCACCTGCACCTCGTCGCCGCCATCGACGACCTGAAGTATCTGCGCAAGGGCGGTCGTCTGCCCGCCGCCGTCGCCGTGGCCGGCGGGATGCTGGGCATCAAGCCCCTCATCACCATCAAGGAGGGCAAAGTCGCCATGGCCGGCAAGGCCCGGGGCCTGCCCGGCGCATACGTCGCCCTCTTCAAGAAGATAGAGGAGCTGGGCGGCGTCAACCCCCGTTTCCCCTCTCTGGCCGGTTACACCATCAGCACCCGCGAGGTGAACCCCATCCAGACCTATCTGGTGGACAATCTCGGCCTTTCCGAGCCGCTGGTGCGCCAGATCGGCTGCGTCATCGGCACCCACGCCGGTCCCGGTGCGTTTGGTCTGGCCTTCTTTGATAACGGGCTGGTCATCGACTAAGAGTATATAGGAAGAGGCTGCTGTGCATCTGCACGGCAGCCTCTTTTTGTTTTTATCGCAATTTTCAAAAATAGTGCCTATCGAAATGGCATATTTGCGATATGCAGTTTGCGGATGTTGCTTGTGCATTAAAAACGCAAACTGCTATACTTACAGCATATCCGTGATGAGCTTGCCCAGCAGGAGCACCAGCACCACGAGCATCATGGGGCGGATGAACTTTGCGCCCTTTCTCAGGGCGAAGTGGGAGCCGATGATGTTGCCGACGATGTTGCTGATGGCGCAGGGGATGCCCACCGGAAAGACCACCAGCCCGCTGCTCAGATAGGTGAAGAGGCTGGCGTAGTTGCTGGCGAGGTTGAGCACCTTGGCGTTGCCGTTGGCGGTGCGCAGGTCAAAGCCCATCAGGCTGGTGAAAGCGATGATGGCAAAGGTCCCGGTGCCTGGCCCCACCATGCCGTCGTACAGACCGATGCCAAAGCCGATGCCAAGGGCCAGCAGGGCCTTTTTCAAATTCAGGGTGCCGTCGTCCCGGTTCTCGTCCGGGAGGTTGCGCTGCCACAGGATGATGACTGCCGCGATGGGCAGGATGATGAACATCATCATCTGCAGCACCTCATCGCTGAGCATCAGGACGATGTGTGCGCCCAAGGCACTGCCCGCAAAGCTGCCGATGGCGGCGAGGATACCGACCTTGAGGTTCATCGCGCCGTTCTTGAAGAAGCTGGCCGTGGCGAACGTCGTGCCGCAGGCGGCGCTGAATTTGTTGGTGGCGTAAGTATAGTGAGGCGGCAGGCCCGCGAAGAGATAGGCCGGCAGACTGATGAGTCCGCCGCCGCCCGCTGCCGAATCGATAAAGCCCGCAAAGCCGGTCATGAACACCAGAAATGCCATCATCGGCAGGCTGATTTGAATACCCATTGTTATGATTCCTCTTAATATTCCTATTTCTTCCACGATTTTACTTGTACAGCTCACCCTCGCAGGCCAAGATCTGGTCGAGTATCATCCGGGACACCCGGGCGCCGTAGACCATGGAGGGATGGTCATTGTACTCGATGATGTCGTGGAAGTCCTTGTTCATCAGGACGATGACATACTCGCCGTAGGGGGTGTGGACGATGCCGCCGTCGTTGCGGCAGGCGTTCATGCTGCCGCTCTTGCTGGCCACCCAGATGAGTTCCGGCTCGCCGGTCTCCTCGCAGTCGAGATAGAACTGCGGGAAGTCGTGGGTCAGCATGGTATTGTAGTGCTGCTGACGGAAGATGGCCAGCATCTCAGCGCTGGCCTCAGCGCTGACGAGCGTTCCCTTTGCCACCTGCGCAAACAGCGAGGCGTAGTCCCGGGGCGTCGTGGTGCCGAGGTCGTCGTAAAGATCAAAGTGGAGCGGGTTGTGCAGGACGGTGTGGGCAAAGCCCATCTCCCGGATGCAGGCGTTGATGGTGTCCAGCCCCAGATAGTCGATGACCATGTTGGTGGCGATGTTGTCGGAGCAGATGATCATCATGGTGGCGGCGTCTTTAACTTTCAGACTTGCGCCCACGCCCAGCGCCCGGAGCATACCGGAACCGTCCACAAAGTGCTCGGGCTTGTAGGTGATTTTTTCCTCGAGGCTGGCTTTGCCCCGGCTGGCCTGCAGATACAGGGCTGCGAGGATATATGCCTTGATGGTGGAAGCCGTCTCAAATTCCTCGTCAGCGCCGATCTCGACCGTGTGGCCGTGGAGATCGTCCACAAAGACGCTCATCTTGCCCTGATAGGAATACAGCTCGGCTGCAATACGCTTTTCCAGCGTCATGTTTTTATCCATTTTGGAATCTCCCTGTCGTTTTATACATTATTTAGAGGTTTTCTTCGAAGAACCGCCGGGCGTTGCGGTAGAAAATGGCCTCCACCTCGTCCTCGGTGAAGCCCTCGCGGCGGAGTGCGTCGGCCAGCAGCGGGAGCTTGGAACAGTCGTCCATTTCCAGCTTGCCGCCGATGCCGTCGAAGTCACTGCCCAGACCGATGATCTCAATGCCGCCCACCTGTTTGAAGTGGGCCGCGTGCTTTGCCATCAGGGCCGTGGTGCTGCGGCAGAGCTTTTCTTCGGGCTGGTTGTCGAGGAAGCCGCTGCAGTAGTTCAGACCCACGAGGCCGCCCTTGTTGGCGAGGGCGCGGATCATCTCGTCGGTGAGGTTGCGGCAGTGGGGTGCGAGGGCGCGGCAGTTGGAGTGGCTGGCCGCAAAGGGGCGGGTGGAGTGCTCCACAATGTCCCAGAAGCCCTTGTCGGACAGGTGGCTCACGTCTGCGATGATGTGCAGACGCTCCATCTCAGCCAGGAACTCGAAGCCCTTCTCCTTCAGGCCCGTCTCGGTGTTGGGGGCGCAGGGCCAGATGTTGTGGCCCCCGCCGGGGACGACGTTGGGGCTGGCAAGCTCGTTCTCGTGGTTCCAGGTCAGAGTCATCATGCGGACGCCCAGCTCGTACATCCGGCGCAGCACGCCGATGCTGCCCTTGCAGCAGCCGCCCTCTTCGATGGTGAGCATTCCGCTGATCTTGCCCTCGGCGGCGTTTTTTCGGATGTCAGAGGGTCGATATACCGGAGCAATATCCTCCGGGTATTTTTTCATGATGCGTTTGAAGACGTCGATCTCTTCCAGCGCCGTCACCAGCGGGTCGGCACCGGGGGTCTTGTCGCCCAGATTGACAAAGGCGGCGAAGCACTGCAGCATATAGTCGCCCTTTTTCAGTTTCTGCAGGTCGATGTGCAGATCATTCTGCGCAAAGCTCTTGGGCGTACCCGCCTTTTCGGCGTAGCGCAGCTCACTCAGGGTGTCACAATGTAGATCAAAGACTTTCATTTTTGGTTCTCCTTTGATAGAGGGAAGGTTCTTCTTCCTTTAAGCTACGTTCTCTTTTGCGTGCCAAAAGAGAACCAGAAAAGCACCAGCGTCGCGCGCCTGTGCGCGGGGCAGAGCGCTTTTTCATTAAGGCTGATTGTTCTCTTTTGATGTCAAAAGAGAACCAGAAAACCACCAGCGATTTCGACGCGCTGGATCCACGAGAAAGGGGCTGCTCGCCCCTTTCAGACCCCGAAGGGGAAGTCGAAACGGAAAAAAGCTAGCCGCTTCGCTTAACGCTTTTTTCTCGTTTCTCCGATTTGCTGCTTCGCAGCAGGTGTTACGCCCTCGCAGGGCGTGAAGTTCAGCAGAAAGGTAAAATCTTCGGCGGAGCCGTAAATGGGAGAAGCACAAAAAAATGCGTTTAGCGAAGCGGCTAGCATTTTTGGGCTTCGACCTCATCTTTGGAATTGTTAAGGGCGAGCAGCCCTTAACTCGTTGCGGGGAGAGTGGAGTCCAGAGGTAGGGAGGGGGGAGTCGAAACACCCCTCCCTACCTCTGGCCCGCGCGGAGCGCAAAGCCACTTGACCGAAAAAGAAAACCTGCCCCGCGCCACCGGCGCGCGATCCCACTTAAATTAAATCAGAACACGCTCCCCACCGCATACAAACACTTCACCAGATCCTCCCGATACAGCGGGTCGCTCGGCTCAAGGCTGTTGATGACCACACCGCCGCTGGCGGCGGCACCGGTGGAGTGGATATACCGCCCTTCACCCAGATAAAGCGCCACATGGCCGGGGAAGAAGAGCGCATCGCCGGGCTTTTTGTTCTCGAAGGCCACCTCATGCATCGGCCAGCCCTCGATGATCTTTGCGTCGCGGTAGATGAGCACACCGCACTGCATATAGGCGCTGCTGACAAGGCCCGAGCAGTCGATGCCCCGGCCCGACTTGCCGCCCCAGCGGTACTCGGTACCCATATACTTCTTTGCCTGCTCACAGACAGCGGCGCGGAAAGCGTCTTCGCTGCCGCCGTACCAGCGTGCCACAGCTTCCGGCACGAGCTTGTCTGCCGTCGTGTCCAGCGTCTCGGCCAGCGCGTCATTGAAAGCAAGGCCCTCTCTCTGGGAGAAGACCGCCGTCATCTCATATTTCACCGGCTCCAGCGCCACATCCCGGACATAGCCCGTCCGGCCATCCGTCAGCAGAACTTTCGCCCAGCCCTTGTGGGCCTCGGCCTCTTCGGCGGTCTCAGGCCGGCGGCGGAGAACACCTCCCCGCTCCAGTTCCATCATCCGGACGCCCTGCACCTTGGGCAGGCTGAGGACATCCGTAGCGCGGCCCACGAGAACGAGGTCTGCCCCCAGATACTCCCACAGCTCTTCCTCGCGGACAAACTGCAATTCCCGCTGATCCACATAGCCATGGTAGCCGTAAAAGCTGACCACTTCGGCCACATCGGGCGGAAGCCGGACGCCCGCAGCGGTCACGCCGCCGGGCGCAGTCCGCACCTGACAGGCCTGCCCATACAGGCCCTCATCTCCGATGGTGGAGACAAGACCCGCCTCGCCCTCTTTGATGGTCTGGGGCAGGTCGTAAATGGTGCCGATCGGCACCGAAAACAATGCGTATTTCATGGTTCGCTCCCTTCCAGCAGCTGCAGCAGCTCATCCGGCCGCATCGAGAGGATGGCACCATCGGCGGTGCCGGTCACGGTGTCGGCCAGCGACTGCTTGGCCTGCTGCAATTCCACGATTTTTTCTTCAATGGTATCCTGTGCAATGAGCTTATACACCTGCACCGGGTTCTGCTGGCCGATGCGGTAGGCGCGGTCGGTGGCCTGATTCTGGGCGGCGACGTTCCACCACGGGTCGTAGTGGATGACGATGTCCGCCGCCGTCAGGTTAAGGCCGGTGCCGCCGGCCCGCAGCGAGATGAGGAAAACGCTCACCTCTCCCCCGTTGAACCGCCGGACCAGCTCCGCCCGGACGGGCTTCGGCGTCGAGCCCTGCAGCGTAAAGTGGCTGATGTCCTCGGCGTCCAGACGCTTTGCCAGCAGCTCGAGCATCGAGGTGAACTGGCTGAACAGCAGGATGCGGTGGCCGCCCTCCACGGCGCTGGAGACAAGCTCCGCGCAGGCGTCCAGCTTGGCGCTGCCGCCCTCCCAGTTGTCTGCGATAAGGCGCGGGTCGCAGCAGATCTCCCGCAGCCGCATGAGAACGGCGAACACCGCCATCTTGTCCTCGGGCTTTGCGGCCTGCAGCTTCTCCCGGGCGTCCACCACAGCGGCCAGATAGAGCTTGCGCTGCTCCTCTTCCAGCTCGATGCGGTAGACATTCTCGGTCTTGGGCGGCAGCTCCTTGAGCACATCCGACTTCATGCGGCGGAGGATGAAGGGACCGGTCAGCTGATTGAGACGCCGCACGGCGGTCTGGTCTTCCTCCTGCACGATGGGCTTCTCGAACCGGCTGCAAAAGCTCTTGTAGGGCGGCAGATAGCCCGGCATCAGGAAGGAGAAGATGCTCCACAGCTCGCCCAGCCGGTTCTCCACCGGCGTACCGGTGAGGGCGAACCGCACCCGGCTGCGCACTTTGCAGACGGCCTTGTATTTCTGGGTGGTGTGGTTCTTGATGGCCTGTGCCTCGTCGAGGATGCAGGCGTAAAACTCCTGCCCCTCGTAAAGCGCCTCGTCACGCCGCAGCAAATCGTAGCTGGTCACCACGAGGTCGGCGGCGGGCCAGCTCTCAGCCAGCTCGGCGCGGTGGGCGGCGTCGCCGTCCACCACCACGCAGGAGAGTTCGGGCGTGAATTTCTGACACTCCTCGGCCCAGTTCAGCACCAGCGAGGCCGGGCAGACGATGAGGCTGGGCAGAGTCTGGCCGTTCTGCTTCATGGCCAGCAGGTAGCTCAGCACCTGCACCGTCTTGCCCAGGCCCATATCGTCGGCGAGGATGCCGCCCATGCCGTAACCGTCCAGCGTCCGCAGCCAGCGGTAGCCGTCCCGCTGATATTTGCGCAGAGTCTTTTGCAGGGAGGCAGGCGGGGCATACTCGCTATCCTTGACGGCGTGGAAGCTCCGGCTGATGCGCCGGAAGGCGTCATCCCGGTTGAAGCGCACACCGGTCTGGCCTGACAGCGCCCAGTCGAGGCTGGGCGCACGGTAAAGCGGAAGCTGCGCATGATCCTGGCCCAGCTTTGCGCCGGAGAGCTCCAGCGTTTCGTTCAGTTCGTCCAGCACTTCCAGCGAGTCATCCAGCCGCAGCAATCGGCCATCCCGCAGGCGGTGGTAGCGCTTTTTCTGGTGGAGCGACTTGAGCAGAGCTTTCAGCTCGCTCACCGGGAATTCGCCGGTGTCCACCTCCAAATCAAGCACACTGCCCTGTACCGACACACCCACCGAGATCTTCGGCGGCGCAGCCTGCAAGTCGCGGAATGCATCGCTGAGGTAGACTTCGCCCTCCGCCAGCAGGGCAGGCACACCCTCTTCAAGGAAAGTGACAAGGGTATCCTCGTCGTCTGTGCCATATTCGGCGGGGCTTGAGTCGGTCTGCTGGGTCAGATAAGTTTGGAGCAGCCGCCCGGCCCGACGCTCTGCGCGTGCGTCCCTCAATAAATCAGTCGGGGCCGCAAAAGGCGTCACCCGGTCTTCCCCATACAAAAATTCCGGGTGGGCGCGGACGGCACCCATGTGGGGCGCATCCAGATAAAACTGCACCACCGGCTCCAGCGGTATCTGATTCAAAAGCAGCCGGTCAGGGTCGTCGATGGTGATCTTCCGGCCCAGCTCCGGCAGCACAAAGCTGCAAAACGACACGGCATCCTTGCTGGTGAAAAAGAGTCCGCTGCCGCAGAGGGCGTTCAACGCGGGCAGCAGACGGGCCGCTTCGGCTCGTTCCAGCTTCCAGATGGTGTCTTCATTATAAAGGTAGCTGTAGTCGAGGCCCTGCAATGTGTACAGACTGGGCTCTACCACGATGTGTACGCCGCCCCTCTTCTTCTCGACCCGCAGCGTCAGCGCGGGCAGACCCTTTCGCAAGGCGTAACTGCCCACCTCGCCCCTCGGCCCATATAAAGCCACCAGTTCATCCAGCAGCTCACCCGACAGCGGCACACTTCCAGCGGGGCCATTTGCGATGCTGCGGGTCGGGCGGCCTGTGGCGGCTTCCACGCTCTTTACCGTGTCCTGCTGGCGGCGGAGCAGCGTCAGAATTTTCTGTGCCTCGGAGGTGAAGGCGTCCCAGCGGTGGACAAAGGCCAGCGTTTTGCCGTAGCTGACGCTCCGCTCTTTCTCGATGGCCGTCAGCAGTTCCGGGATGCTTTTTACGACATACTGCCGCCCGCCGTCCGAAATGCGGAGGCGCAGCAGCGGCGGTTGTCCGGAGTAGTCGAGGATGAGCTCCGGCTCCAGTTCCGCAAAGCCTCGCTGCTGGCCGTCCGAGGCCGTCAGACTCTCTACCTCGGACAGCGCGTCCTCCTGATAGGCCCGGAGAAGCTCCTGCGCCCGCACATCCGAGACGGGTTCATCGCCCCGCCATTTCCTGCCGAACAGCATCTCGAGGCCGGAGACGTAGCTATCCTTCCGGGCTGCGGCTTCTTTAGCAAATTCTGTCCCGCGCTGCACGCCCGGGATGTCCAGCAGTGCTTTTTTCTCCGGCTTTGGTTCCGTCTTTTCTTCCGGCTCATCCACCTCATGCAACAGCAGCGCACCGATGTGCTTGCAGCAGGGACCTTCGCCGTTTTCATTGAAAGGGCAGGTACAGCTGGCGCTGACGAAACTGCCGTTCTGGCGCAGCCACGCCTGGGTCCGGTAGAGATTCCGGCCGCTGCCCCGCACATCGGCGCTCAGATGACGCACGCCGTTCTCCGCCGTCTCACATTCCAGATCCTGCACCCGGCTCTCGTATGCCTTGGCCCGTGCATAGATCGTGCTGCCCAGCAGATAGCGGATCTCTTCTCTGTCCATGTCTCTGCCCTCCCTCTTGCAAGCGTCCTATTGGTTAAGCATACCGCACCCGCCGACCAGATGCAAGAGCTTTGGACGAAAAAAGCAAAAAGAAAACGCCCTAAGATTTCTCTTAGAGCGTTTTGAGCAAGTCGGCGGCTACCTATTTTCACAAGCCGTTTCCAGCTAACTATCTTGGGCAC
>OGQG01002085.1_pt1 | contig 12700 bp, 10 predicted proteins | sample 1553201 | NCBI WGS metagenome assembly OGQG01 (sample SAMEA2579925, study PRJEB22360) | human gut metagenome | biome: human gut; feature: human-associated habitat; material: faeces | place: Denmark | collected 2008/2010
ATACCCCCATATAGGACTTTTATATTTCATTGTCCTATATGAGGGTAGCATATCATAATTGTCTACTCCTATGATATATTTTTCGAAATATACAAATTTTCCGCATTTATACTATCATACCAGCCCTTATCCGTCCATACTTGATCTGCACAATTCCACACGCAAATCATTTTCTGCCTATACCGCCCCAAACTGCAGATACCACACTGCTATCTTATCTCCCAGAAAAATTGCAGTTGCAAGTCCAAACGCAAGAAATGGTCCAAACGCAAACTGATCTGTTTTATTCAGCCTCTTTCGTACCAGCATCAGTGTCACATAAGCACCTCCTGTTATAATCCCAATACACATTGCACATATCATTGACGCGCCACCAATAAGCAATCCGCTTACCGACATCAGCTTGATATCTCCGCCTCCGAAAGCCCCTGGAATTGCAAGTGCCAGCACCAGCATCGGCACTGATATGATTCCCATACCGGTCAGTCTTGTAGCAATTCCCATCTCCGGATAAAGCATAAAGTCCAAAACCGCAAGTATCAAGATCATAATATGAAATCGATCATAAATCATCTGTATATGCCAGTCAACCAAGGCAATCACAAACAGTATTCCCAAATATATAAAAAAAACTGCGCCTCTTAGTGAAATCACACCCATTTTCCCGCAACCATATACAATCGCACAACCGGTCATGGATACTCCACCTGTTAATTCCACTAAGAAATATCTTGCAATCCTCTTGCTCTTTGCACATATTGCGCTTTTCCCGTATGTTAATTTATCGATGACAATATGTAAGAAGCTGAAGATGCCAGCTCCGAAAAAGAACCTTATTATCCATAATATGATTTCTAAAACCACAAACATCCTCTCATAATTAAATGATTTGTTATAAATTATATCAGTTCTTTTGCAAAAAAGATACTGTTTTTAATGCTTTATTTAATTTTTCTGTCACAAAATTGATCATGACAATATTTTGAAACCTGCCGGAGACCTTTTAATAACAGGAAATGCAATTTCCTGTTATAGAAAAAACGGAAACAAAAAATGGATCAATCTCTTTTGTGAGAATTTGATCCATTTTTACCGCATCTAAATCAGTTGTCCCAGCACCGGAAGCCTTTTCAGATAAATTCTTCCGGAAAATGCAATATGCGGCAGTTCATAAAACATACAATGCTTCGGACAGATTGGCTGATACAATGGATCCGCTACAATGATTTCTGCATCTTTCAATGCTTCTTCCATCTCTTCTTCCCCACAGATCCATCTGTCCTGTCTGCAAAGCAGACCTTCTGTTTTTTCCAGCGGGCAGAGAACTTCCACCGGACAGCCATATTTCTGTTCGATCCCTGCTGCCAGAGATTCCATGGTCACCGGTTCTCCGATCAGAGTCACTTTCTTTTGTCTGCCTGCCGCTTCAGGCTTCTTTATTTCTTCTCCCGATGCCGGATTTCTGTTTCCCTTCTGCTCCATGATTTCTTCAATTTCACCCTGCATCCGATTCTTCAGATATGGCATCTGCTCTTTTTCTTCCAGTGCTTTCGCAATCCGCTCTGTATAAGAACCAATCGGCGTTCCAATCACATACGGGGTTCCGAACTTTTCTTCCAGTACTTTCGCCGCACGAAGCCCGACCGAAGATACCACCAGATTCACCTCTGCTTCTCCTGCCTGCAAAAATGCATCCAGTTCATCTCCCATTGCCCAGGTAGACAGCACCTTCCATCCACAGGCTTTCAGGTTCTCTTTCAGCATCTCTACATGAGATACCGGTCCAAAGTCCAGTGGTGTCACACCAAGCAGATTGACGGTGCGTGTCTGAATCCGTCCTGTCTTTTCCCCGGTAAATCTTTTCGCGATCTCCTCTAATGCAATTCCTGCCCCATACACATAATCATGCATTCCGTTCGTCGGTACTGCAAATGCAGGAATCCCGGTTTCTTCTTTCAGTACCTGTGCCAGTGCCGGAAAATCGGTTCCATTCATATACGGAATTGGGGATCCTGCAAGGGCAATAAATTTCGGATGCAGCTCCCTTGCTGCCTCTTTGATATCATCCAGAAATTTTTCATCATTTCCCATGATCGCATCAATTTCTGTCAGACCGGAAATATAGATCAGACTGTCCTGATCGTACCAGCGGATCTCATCGTGAGTGTTGTAGGTCGAATTGCATCCGGACGGGTCGTGCATGATTGTCATGCCGCCAAGCTCATAAAGTGCAGAACACACACCGGATACATCCGCTGTATAAATTGGTATGATTCGATAAGATTGTCTCATATACAGCTTTCACACCCCCATCCTTTTCGCACAACCAGATCTTCCGTGTCTTTTTCTTCGGTAAATGCTTCGGCCATAAGCTCTGCCGTCCTGCGGATCCCGTCAAATCCGTAAAGACCGCCGCCCTGTACCATATTGACAAAATACGGACTTCCTGTAAACCACGCCGCCTTCTGTCCGATCGCCAGTATTTTTTCATCCGATGTTCTCGGAAGCACACGCATTTTCACCTGGATCGTTGCAATCAACTGCAGATCCGGTGCATGCTCCTTCAGCCACTCAAATTCTGCTTTTTCTTCCGGACTGATGGAATCCAGATAGATCCGTATTACCCGGAAACCATGAGTAAGCAGAAGCTTTGCAAGTCCCAGTGGACGTGGATGGTACAGATAATCAATGGCAACCGCAGTGTCTCCGATCACCTCATGCGCCTTTTCCAGTGCCTTTTCACAGGCAGCAATTTCCTCTTCTACTGAAATCGTTTCCTCCAGCTTTCCATAGCCCATTGCCTGGCAGAAATTTTCCAGCTGTGCTGTGATCTCTTCATAATCAAAACTGCCCGGCAGATACAGGTATGGCCGTTTCAGACGCTCTGAAAGCGCTTCCGCACCATACTTAGATGGTGGATAAGAAGATATAAAAAGTTTCCCTTCGGAAAGTGCCAGATAGTCTTCCCAACTTTTACATCCCGGCAGTTCCCGGAAGATTCCCTGATGTGCCCGGACGATTCGTTTCAGATCTGCATTTTTTTCCAGTACGAAATCACTGCCGAGAAAACTCACGGCTTTTTCATCTGCTTTTCGCTTTGGAAGTGGTTCATAAATCGCTTTTCTCAGCTTCTGATCCGGTGTCGGTCCGTGCTTCTGCATGATCGGATCCATATAACAGCGGATAAATGTAATCTTTGGGAACCTCTCTTCCAGTTTCTGATACACCCGTTCCAGATCGCATCCCAGAAAATGATGCAGACAGACGGTAAATAAAAGAACTGCTTTCGGTTTTTCTTCCAGCTTATTCAGCACATCCGTCACGCCTTCGATGGTGATGTCCTCCAGATTTCCATTTAACAGATTCTCTTCTTTTACGATCACAAAGGAAAACCGGTCAGCCGCATTCATTTCCGCCGCTGTCAGCACCACACCTCGCATGCAGTTATCTGCACAGACATAGATCTGTCTTGCCTCCGGCATCAGCATTCCGGTATGTACGATGTTCCAGTTGCCGTGAACCGGCGAGTTAAATTCAAGTCCCTGTGTAAATGGAACCGGAAATGTGGCATCCTTAATGGCTACTGCCGCGCCTTTTTCATCCACCGGATGTCCTACCCGTTTTAACATGGTCTCTCCTCTCCGCACACTGCAAGGACCTGATCTGCCAGCTTCCGGTATTCCTCTGCCATCTGAGAATCCGGTGCGTATTCCAGCAGAACCTTGCCGGCTTCTTCTGCTTCCATCACAAGTTCGCTCCGGTCAAGCCGTCCAATGATCTGCGTGTAAAAATCCTCTGCAAGCTCCCGCACCTTTTCTTCCTCTCTCGGAACCTCTCTTTTATTTAAAATAATACCGCCAAGGGAAGCATATCCCCGGTTCCTGAAATTCTCTACTGCCATTGCAATATTGGCCCCGGCATGGATCGCCATATTTTCACCAGATGTGATGATGAATACCTGATCCGCATAGCCTTTTCGCATTGGCATGGAAAAGCCACCGCAGACTACATCACCAAGTACATCATATAACACGATATCCGGCTGGTAGGTCTCATAAGCACCGGTTTCTTCCAGCTTCTCAAGGGCGGTGATAATCCCGCGTCCTGCACATCCAAGTCCCGGTGTCGGTCCACCTGCTTCTACACAGACCACACCTGCATAGCCAACCGTAACCATATCTTCCAGTTTTAGATTCTGTTTCTTCTGTTGGAACATTTCCAGTACGGTCGGAATCTCCTTTCCGTGTCGGAGCTGGATGGTCGAATCCGCCTTCGGATCACAGCCTATCTGCATGACCTTGTATCCTTTTTCGGCAAGTGCCACCGCAAGATTGGATACAGTTGTGGATTTTCCGATCCCGCCTTTTCCGTACACTGCTATCTTTTTCATTCCGCTTTTTCCTCCGCTTTCGTAATGACGTTCGAGTACGCCGTTTTTGTGGATACCCCATTCAGACGCCCGATCTTCCCTGACAAAGCACTGATCATATCTTGCGGTGCATCAATGGCGATGCTGATGATATTAATTCCCTTTTCCCGGTACGGAATTCCCATTCTTCCAATGATATACTCTCCTGCTTCATGCAGGTAATGGTTCAGTTCCTCAATCGCGGCAGGATTCTCCACAATAATTGAAATGACTGCTACTCTGGTGTCCATGAAAAGTCTCCTTTCTTTTTTGAAATGTCACCGATTCCACATTTCAGATTGTTTAGCAGATACGTGGCAGCAATTCCCCGCCCGGCTGTGGAAGAAGTGCCTGCGTTCCGATTTCTGTAGTCATGACTACTTTCCCCGGCTGCTCTGCAGTTACTTCTCCGATAATTGCCGCATTCTGTGAATACGGACATTTGTGCAGTACTTCTACAATCTTTTCTGCCTCTGCTTTTGGTGCCATAATGACCATTCTTCCTTCACATGCAAGGTAAAGTGGCTCCAGTCCAAGCATTCCACAGACTCCCTTCACTTCCGGTGCAACCGGAACTTTTTCAGCATCCAAACGGATTCCAACATTACTCTGTCCCGCAATCTCATAAAGTACTGTTCCAACTCCACCTCTTGTCGCATCACGGATGACATGCAGATCATGTGTTGCATTTATCACTTCTTCCACAGTATGCCATAGTGGTGCACAGTCACTGGTCACATCCGCTTCGATTCCGAAGTCTTCTCTTGCAAGAAGGATCGTACAGCCATGGCGTCCCACATCTCCGGTCACAATGATCGCGTCTCCCGGCTGTGCCAGTTCTCCTCCGACTTTTACGCCGTCCTCGATCTGTCCCATTCCGGTTGTTGTGATAAATACACCGTCTACCTGTCCCTTTCCTGCTACCTTGGTATCTCCGGATACAATACGGACACCGGCTTCTTTTGCCGTTTTCTCCATTGCTGCTGCGATCTCTTCCAGTTTTTCCATCGGAAATCCTTCTTCAATTACAAATGCACAAGTCAGATAAAGTGGTTTTGCTCCCATACATGCAAGGTCATTAACTGTTCCGCAGATGGAAAGCTTTCCGATATTTCCTCCAGGGAAGAATGCCGGAGATACAATAAATGTATCCGTAGATACTGCCATCTTTCCGACTGGTGGTGTAAGAACTGCCGCATCATCCGCAGTCAGATCCGGATTGGCAAAATGTGCTGCAAATACTTTATCGATCAGCTCTGAAGTCTGCTTTCCGCCGGCTCCGTGTGCCATAGTTACTGTCTGGTTGTCCATTTTATTTTCCATTTTTAACTTCCTTCTCTCCTAATCGTTTCCGTATATATGATACCGGATTGTTCCGGTGTTCCATTCCTTTGTTTCCCTGATACCGGATTGTTTCGCACTTACGTGCTCTCACAATCCTCAAAACATTCGTAATCCGCTCATTTTTCTTCGCAAAATGGCTACTTACTCATGTTTTTGCGGGGATAAAGGTCAGAAGTCTTCCTGCAAGCAAGCTTGCGTCGGTGTTCCGTTCCTTCGTTTCCCTGATACCGGATTGTTCCGCACTTTCGTGCTCTCACAATCCTCAAAACATTCGTAATCCGCTCATTTTTCTTCGTAAAATGGCTACTTACTCATGTTTTGGCGGGGATAAAGGTCAGAAGTCTTCCTGCAAGCAAGCTTGCGTCAGACTTCTGACTTTTATCCCCTGGTATCATACATATAGTAAGCCGAGCATGCGCCCTCGCCGGATACCATGCAGGCTCCTACCGGGTGCTGCGGTGTACAAACCTTGCCAAACACCTTGCAGTCGGACGGTTTGCATTTTCCCTGCAGTACATCTCCACAGCGGCATGCCGGATTTGCTTTTCCTTCGATCTTTGGCATATTGTATTTCTTTCTGGCATCGTATGCTTCCCATTCTTCTCTCAGCTGCATACCGGATCCCGGAATGATTCCAAGACCTCTCCACTCGCTGTCGCATCCTTCCATCAGTTCATTCACCAGCCTCTGTGCCTCACGGCTTCCTTCTCTGGTGACAACTCTCGGATAGCAGTTTACGAAGAACGGCTTGCCTTCCTGGAAGCGTACCAGTGCGACCGCAAGTGCTGTGAGCAGTTCTTTTGCCGTAAATCCTGCTACCACACCGCTGACTCCTTCTTTTACCAGTTCCTCACAAAGTTCGGTCCCCGTGATTGCATTGACGTGTCCCGGATATAAAAATACATCCGCACTGCCTTTGAGTGCCTCGTAGGCTCCCGGCATCGTCTTATTGGCAACCAGAAGAGAATAATTGGAAATTCCATCTTCCTTTGCCTGTTTAACCGAAAGGCATCCTGCAGGTGTCGTTGTCTCAAACCCAACGGATAAAAATGTCACCTGTTCTTCCGGATGATCTTTCGCATATTTTTCCGCATCTGCCGGTGAATAAACGATATGGATCTTTGCTCCTTTTTCTCTTGCTCCGGCAAGGCTCATCTGACTTCCCGGTACGCGGACCAGATCACCAAATGTGCAGATCGTCACCTGCTTCTCCAACGCCAGATAAATTGCTTCATCAATGAAGCTGACCGGTGTTACACAGACCGGGCATCCCGGTCCTGAGATCAGTTCTACCTGCTTTGGTAAAAGTTTTCGGATCCCCAGACGGAAAATTTCATGGGTATGGGTTCCACATACTTCCATGATCCGCACTGCCGGTCCGTCATAATTTTCTATGATCTCTCTGGCTGTTCGTTTCTTTTGTTTTTCCATTACAGCAGTTCCTCCATAAGCTGATCGGTCTCGCTTTCATCTTCATCGGTGATCTTTGCGATCGCAACTCCGGCGTGGACCATGACGTAATCACCTGGTTCCAGATTCTCCAGGAGCTTGGATGAAACCTCTCTTTTTGCACCGCCTGCGTCAACGACGGCGGTTCCGTTACTGATTTTTACAACTTTTGCTGATAATCCAACACACATGTGGGTAATTCCTCCTTTTCCTCTTTTATTTGTAAGTTCTAATAGCTTTAGATTAACTTTGTTTAAAATTTTTTATGTCTGATTTTAATTTTCTAAATCCATAAAGTCTGGTTTTATTTTATCTCATGCTTCTGTAAATATGCCATTGCGTAGGCTGCCTGACCAAGTGACAATCCTCCGTCATTTGGTGGAATGAGGTGATGGTGCAGGGTGATGAGACCTTGCTTAACCAGACCTTCTTCTACCAGCCGTAGTAGTAAGCGGTTCTGGAAAACTCCGCCACTTAGGGCAACTTTCCGGATTCCGGTCTGATGACTTGCTGTAAGGGCTGCGGATATGATCTGTCTTGCAAGTTCCTGGTGGAACTCGTATGCAAGTTGTCCGGCATCTTCTCCGGCAAAACGTTTTTTGGCGAGGTTTTTGACTAATTCGCCGGTATTTAGAATCAGGCGGTCTTCTGCCGTTTCTATAAATGGCTTAAGCATGAGGGGTTCGTATGGATGCTGCATTGTTTTTTCGTAAGCTTCTGCTGCGAACTCTAATGCCGTAGAGGCTTCTCCCTCGAAAGTGGATTTTTTCCGGATTCCGAGGATAGCACTGACTCCATCAAAGAGACGGCCGGCACTGGTAGATCGAACAGCATTCAGGTGTCGTCCGGTCATTGTCACCAGTACTTTTGCCTCCGGTTCGGTGCAAAGCTCCAGTTTCTTCATCCATTCGACCGTTTTTTCTTTATCCTGCAATTCTTCATAGAGAAGAGAACCGGCAATTCGCCAGCCTTCTTTTGCAGAAAGATCTCCACCTACCTGCCAGAATGGCTTAATGCTGCCAAGTCTTTCAAATCCATTGTAATCACAACGAAGAATTTCTCCACCCCAGATGGTCCCATCCGCTCCATAGCCGGTTCCGTCAAAGGAAACGCCGATCACCGGATCTTCGCAGTCATTTTCTGCCATACAGGACAGAATATGTGCAAAATGGTGCTGTATCTTCAGAACCGGAAGTCCAAGTTCTTCCGCAACAACTGTCGCATTGTATTTCGGATGCAGATCGCATGCCACAACCTTTGGTTCTACCTCCAGAAGTGTTTCCATTCTGCCGATCGTTTCTTTTAAAGCTTCCACGGTGCGCAGATCTTCCAGATCTCCCACATAAGGGGATGGGTAAAATCTGCCGTCCACACCGATGCAGAACGTATTTTTCAGTTCTCCTCCAGTGGCAAGTACCTGCCCTTTCCACGACATCTGAACCATGGTCGGAAGTGGCGCATAGCCTCTGGATCTGCGGATCATATATGGCTCATTTTTATAAAAATCCATCACTGAATCATCGGCACGGATCCGGATTTTCCGGTTGTGGGAAAGCATACAGTCGCACAGACGGGAAAGTTCCTGAATCGCTTCTTTGTCCTCCCTGCAGATCGGTGCACCGGATGTATTTCCACTGGTCATAACCAAAAAAGACGGCATCCGGATTCCATCATCATAGGTAAAGAGCAGAAGCTGTACCGGTGCATACGGCAACATTACTCCAACCTTTGGATTACCAGGTGCAATACTTTCGCAAATTGTTTCTTCACCATCTTCTTTTTTGTCCAGAAGCAGGATCGGTTTTTGATGTCCGGTCAGAATTTTTTCCTGTTCTTCACTGACCAGGCATTCTTTTTTCACAGATTCCAAATCTTTTGCCATAACTGCAAATGGTTTCGCCGGACGTTTTTTCAGTTCTCTGAGGCGCTTCACCGCCTCTTCATTAGTCGCATCGCAGCACAGGTGGAAACCTCCAATCCCCTTAATCGCCACAATTCCGCCTTCTGCAATGGTCCGTCTGGTGTAAATGATTGCGTCTCTTCCGCGTTCTTCTCTGCCGATCAGGTAGACCTCCGGACCACACTCGTTACAACAGACTGGCTGTGCATCGTATCTCCGGGTTGCCGGATCATAATATTCTTTTGCGCAATCCGGACACATCGGAAATTCTTTCATGCTGGTGCGCTCCCGGTCATACGGAAGGGCATCCAGGATCGTAAGTCTTGGTCCACAGCAGGTACAGTTGATAAATGGATGCAGATATCTACGGTTCTTCGGATCAAACATTTCTTCCTTGCATTCATCACAAATTGCAATATCCGGTGAGACAAAAATCTCACCTTTCGTCTTTTCACTTTCAATGATCGCAAACTCCGTAAAGTCTTCTGCTTCTTCTACCGGCTCAATATTCATTTTCAAAATTGCTGCCCGCTTCGGCGGCTTATTCTCAATATCCGAGATAAATCCATCCACTGCCTCTTCCGGTCCCTGCGCAAAGATTTCCACATACGGACCTTTATTGGACACGCTGCCCCGGATCTGATGCGTAGCCGCATGCCTGCTCACAGTCGGACGAAATCCTACGCCTTGCACGATCCCATAGACACGGATCTGTTTTGTCACTTCATTTTTCATCTATTCACACAGTCTCCCTGACACTGCAAAATGTCTTGTATTTACGAAGATTCCCTGAAAATCCGGAACCATTTTTTCCATACATGCATCTGCGAAAATGATATCAAATCCACCATTTTTCACAAGATCGATATAATCATCTTCCTCACGCAACGACACATCCTGCGGACAGGCAAGCTCTTTTTTCCTCATAAACCAGGTTGCTGTCTGCACCTCTGCCGAATTCTCTCTTTTAAGAATTTCCTGCCGGATTGCTTCCGCCATCACCTGCTGGTGTACCACAAGGATCTTCTTTCCCTGATAGTCCAGATTCGGAACCAACTCACCTGCTGCCGGATAACCGATCTCATACGGCGTACCAAAAGTCTTTTCCAAATATTTGGCTACTTCCAGTGCTGCCGCAGATACAACAATATTTTTGCCAACTTCCGATGCCCTTTCTACTGCCTCAAGCCCATCGCCCATTCCATAGCAAATGGCTTCTTTTCCTTCTTTTTTCAGTTCCTCTCTTACTTTACCTGCTGCTTTCAGATCGCTTACATCCTGTGGCGTCATTCCAAGGATACCGACTTTTTCTTTGCATACCTCATATTTTTCCTTTGCAAATGCAGTAAATAATGCAAGATACGCTTTTTCTTCCCCTTTATCGTAAAGCTCCATTCCATCGGTATCAATGGCAAGAATCGGAAGGTCGGTCTTTTTTTCACACATTCTTTTCAGTGCCTGGTAATCCGTTCCGATCACAGCCGGAACCGGAGTGCCGACAATCGCCGCAAAATTCGCATCAATCTTATCAGCTGCATCGACCAGCTTTGCGACCAGACGGTCATCTCTTCCAAGGATTGCATCCATGTCACGCAAGCCCGCACTGAAAATCGCACTGCGCTCCCCAAACCAGCGCGGTTCATCGAATCCGCATACATTTCCTGTACAGCCTCCCGCATCACAGATGACAAGAATTCCTCCCAGTTCATAGAAAACGGACGCTGCACCTGACTGATCCGGTGCAAATGGAGTCAGTCCTTTCCAAAGGCCACGTACATAAACGTCTTCTTTTTTATCCACTTCCTCTTTGAACAGTGCTTCTTGACTCTGCTCTGCAATTGCTTCTTGTGATTTTGAACCGATCACTTCCACCTGTTTCTGCAAAACATTACCTTCTGCCTGTTCTGTCACAGCCAGTTCAAGCGCCTCAAACAGTCTTCTCACGCCTGCATATCCGAAAGGCTGTTTCTCCTCATTCCAATGGATTCCTTTTGTGTTCAGATGATAATAACAGGCATCCTTTCCGATTGTCAGTGTCACGCCACTTTCCGCTGGATCGTAATAGAGCATCGTCGGTTCCATATTGGAAAAAATCTTTGTCTGCGGACTTAACTTTTTCAACTGTCTGATATAAATAAAGTTCTCACCAGTAATCGTTCCGTAGATTTCTGCTACTTTAAATCCATATTTCACCAATGCTAATGATAATTCAAACGGATCCGCATTTGCACATTCCCCGACAGCAAATACCGGGTCCGGACAGACTTTACGAAAACTTTCAATTGCTTTCTGTGCCTGTTTTTTCTGTTCCTCTGCATGAAATTCTATTCCAAGTGCTGCGCCAAATGCCTGATACTGGCTTCCAATTTTATCAACCTGATAAAGTCTGCGCAGTTCGATAAATGGAATCTTTAATCTGTCATGAAAATCCTCTGCTGCAAATCGTGCCTCCGGGTGAAGAACAAGATTAAAATTCGCCTCAGACATTTTCTTATATTCTTCAAAATCTTCACATCTCGAAATCTCATGAATCGTTTTCACACCTGCCTTTTGAAGCAGTGTATATAATTCGCAGTCATCTACGAGTGGTGAAAAGTATCCGAGCAGATTTACTACATTTCCTTTTTTATGTCCTGGTTCAAGAAGTGAATACAGAGACTGTCTCACATGAACCATTGGTGGCTTTCGTCCCTCTCGTGTCAATGCATACATATAACATGGACGCACCGGAAGTCCGGCTTTTTCTTCCGCTTTTCTACAGACACGTTCCATATCTGTTCCAAGAAGGGCATCCACACAGGTAATACAGATCATCACAACGGATGGTTTTTTCTCCAGTCCCTCACAGATCTCCGCTACCGCCTTTGGGATTTTTTTCAAATGACGGCCGGTTACGATATCCGTCTCATCCATCAATAGATAATAAAAACGGTCATGGTACGCTCGCATAGAACTCAGAACCGAAGTATTTCGGCCGCAGCATCCCGGAGCCACGATCAGCATAATAGAACCCGGAACCGCCAGACCCGCACGTTTAACGCCAAATCCTTCCGCTCCCGGGGAGTTGAATGCCAGCGTTGCCGGGGAACTGTAGATCAGATGCGTATGAGAAATGAGCTGCTGCGGAATATTCTCTTTTCCAAGGCTGTTCAGTTCTTCTATCGTACAAAAATATGCTTCCTGTCTCATATATTTTCCTCTTCTTTCCATAAGTCAGAATACTTGCTGCCTTATGCATTTTCCTCTTCTTTTAGTAATAATTCCGCCAGATCAAAGAAACATTTGCTGATTTCAGAATCCGGATTTCCTTCGATCACTGTTTTTCCCTGATCTTCCCAGCGGATAATTTCATCGCTTCGCGGCACTTCGCCCACAATCGGCACACCGATTTTTTCAGAAAATGCCTGCACTTTTTCCATCTCATTCTCCACATTCCGGTGATTCAGTACAATGCCAAACACCCGGGCATAACTGCGGTCTTCAAAATTGCGCACCGCACTGGAAATATTGTTTGCCGCATACAGCGCCATCTTTTCTCCGGACGTAACGATCAGAACTTTCTCTGCATACCCCTCTCGGATCGGTGCTGCAAAACCGCC
>OGQG01002092.1_pt1 | contig 12670 bp, 8 predicted proteins | sample 1553201 | NCBI WGS metagenome assembly OGQG01 (sample SAMEA2579925, study PRJEB22360) | human gut metagenome | biome: human gut; feature: human-associated habitat; material: faeces | place: Denmark | collected 2008/2010
CAGTGCTCATAGTAAAAGTCCCGGCAAATACCGGGACTTTGTCTACAGTCTGAAATATTCACGTATTGCTGAATATTTCTTTTTCTATCATTATTTTACCTTAACCGTCACATATTTCACCGCTTTCTGATACTTCGATGTTTTTGCTGCCGTGATCCGGATCTTGTATGTTCCTTTCTTGGCTTTCTTCTTTAATGTAACTTTTCCACTCTTAGTTACGATCATACATTTTTTTGCTTTCTTTGGATATTTAGTCACTTTATAGGTCAGTTTTGCTTTCCCCAAAGATCTCGCTTTTAGGTTAAATGTTGCCTTTTTACGTTTTAATTTTTTTGCCTTGAAAGTTTTTATTTTTGCTATTTTTATTATCTGTTTCTTTAATTTTAATGGTTTTACGATATTGGGTTTGATTACTTCTGGTTTACTTTGTGCGTTATTCTCAGTGAAATTATTGTCACTTTCATTGCCATTCCCTTTATTATCTTCTCCCTGGTCTGGGATTTCAGGATCTTTCTTATCAAGTTCTTCTACCACAAAATCAGAACCTTTGACTTCTTCTTTCTCATTAACGATATCTGCTGAAAAATCAACATATTTTGTTACCTTAACGTTATTTCCCTTATCATCAAATTGAATGGATGTGTTTGTGTTGTTATCTAAAATCGTACTGTTTCCCTGCACTTTGGCATTGACCTCTACAATTCCTTCCTCGGAATTCTTGGATTGCATCGCAGCTGACAGATTATAATTATCTCCTTCCACTTTGATCTTCCCAGAAGTGATCGTTACTTTGTCTGCTCCATCGGCGGTTACTGCATATCCCTTGTTGTTATCATCACAAAGGAACTGGCAGCCTTCCTCTGCTTTCGTCAATTCAAATGAATTGCTTGCCGCCACTCTAAGATTCCAGATTGGATGCTCACTTTCCCAATCGCTTTGTTCGCAGGAATAAACTTTCATATCTCCTGTGTAATTGTTTCCATCGTATTCGAGATACTTTCCTTCTGCATTTTGTAATCGGAATCGCTTATTTGCTGATATCTGAATCGTCGTCTGATCCTGATCATCTTCCTGATATGCTGATGCCGCCATCCTGCTTTTCATTTTTAAGGTCTGAATCCCGCCATTATATATTTTATCAACTCCATAATAGTTCAGATTCGTCCACAGATCTTCTACACATACATCATCAAATCTTGAATTTGAATCTGCAAAATGGAAGCTCTTGAAATCAGAAGAGACTTTCATTGTCAGGTATCCCCCATAACTTCCAGGGTGATAAGAATTTTCATCATAGATCGTAATCTCATGATTTCCATCCGTGTCCTTCTTATAACCACAAACAACAACACTATGTCCGCCCTCTGGTATCATGAAGGAGAAAACAAATGGTTTTTTCACTCTTTTTGCATACTGGGCTTCTGCTACAAATTTCTTAAGAAAAGTTTCCAGATCTCCATTTCCCCAACCTGAATTTTTACTGATTCCATACGTTGATCTTCCACTGTCCAGACACTGTGTCATCTGATAATATAAGATCATGTCTTTCATTTTGGAATTCTCATATGGGCTTCCCAGCGTCCAATAATCATGTGCGCCACTTGTAATATCATCAAAATCAATATAACCTTGGTTTCCATAACACATACTCAAAGCGATCCCATGGCATACACCTGTATGTTCTCCATGAAAATACGTGATCATTCTCCATTTACTCTGAAAATCACTACACTGCTTCACCAATTTATTTAGATATACAGGATTTGAAATGAAAGCTCTCATCCCTATATGCTTAAACTGATTCGTATCCTTACCTGTTTTAAAGTAACTGGACATTCCTCCTTCGATCACTTCTCCATAGAATTGATCTTCATCCAGATAAAATGCGGCTCTTACTCCATGATTCGAATTATTTGCTCTTGCATGTGTGATTCTGTTTGCTCCTATTGATCGTGCTACATTTTCGTAAGATTGTCCTGTGTTACAAGGCAGTCTTAGCCAGTAGGAATCGTCTGGAGCCATATAATCCAAACCAATATTATTGGTTCCCATCAACAGCTGCTCTGGTCCTATCAAGAAGAACTGATCCGTTGTATTCTCATACCATTTATCGGTTGCCTCTGCTAAAGTTTCAAACAGCTTACGATGGTATCCATTTGCATCAAAATCAAATTTGGAAGATCCTCCATCTGCTTTGTCTGCATCCAGATTATTCAAATATGTTTTCTGTGTGACCGTCTTTACACACTGAAGCTCTGAATCAGTAAAAGAAGATAAAAATCCCTGTTCTTCATCATAAGCATCCTCTCCATCAAGATTTGCTGCGGAAGGTACAGATCGATTGCTCCAATCAACCTCTCCGGCAGAATTCATCCAATGTCTCAAGGCTGATTCTGTCCAGCGATTGGATCCTCTTTCAGCCCTGATGCGGTTTTTATACCCGGAATATTTTGCATCATAACTCTTCTTACACAGGATTTGATCACTCAGCATCAATTTCCCATTTGAATCCTCTCCGATGCATCTCCATTTTATCTTCTTACCCTGATAAGTTCCAAGGTAAATATAATCTCCAATATTTACTTTGCCATCCCCAGCATGTACTATTTTGTTGTTCACTGGCAGTAACGTAAATACCATACTGAATGCGACCAGTAATGTTAATATTTTGCTGATGATTCTCTTTTTCATTCCTTTCCTCATATTTTCTGAACTACTACTTTACATCTCTTTTTACAACACACCGTTTCTTGTAAAAAGAAATCCCATAGCAGATCACCTCATCATAACTATCCTCAAATTCCTTTGCATACATCCTATGATCGATCTGCTGAATAGCTTTTTCGCAATCCTCTTCTAATTTCTTCACTTCTTTTGAATATTTCGCTTCAAAAACTGCAACCTTTCCTTCACATTCATTAAAAATAACAAGATCACTTCGACCTTCTCCATGTTCTTTATTCGATTCAACACTATATCCAGCCCCAGCAAATATTCCTGCAAGAAATGTATGATAAAAATCTTCTCTATAATCATGATAACTGATCGTTATTCGCAATAACCTGCTGATCTCCTGTGTCAAAGTCTGCTCATCACCGTTCCATACTGCATCAAATAAATGCTTTCGATCTTGTAGTTTCGCTGTATCACTAAACCAATCCTGTACTGTTGTCTCAAAAATCTCTCGTATCTCTTTGTTTGGAATCTTCAATGTAATCTTTCCATCTGCACTTTCCTTCTCTTCCTTATCTCTTGTCAGATATCCTGTTAAATACAAAATACTCCAAAAATTCTCTTCTGACGAATGTAAATAATCATACGTAAGATTTTCTTCTATTTTCTGATCAATCGTGTCTCCTGCCATCAATTTTTCCATCTTTTTTTGAATTCCGCTGCCTGCGTAGTCTATGAAAGATCGTATGATCGCATTATCACTTGTATTCTTCCAGTAACTTGCTGGCTTCATGTCTGGATCGATCCGTAGATCTCTTACATAGTTCATAACATCCCATGGACAATATACATCGATCTTTCCAAAATTATACCCATCATACCATTCTTTGATTTCTTTAAAATGCTCTTGCAGTCCAATATCTTTTAAGATATCTTTTACTTCCTGATCGGTAAATCCAAAATATTCATTTAAATGTGTTGCTATGATCGTATCTGAGATAAAATTATTGGTTCCTGTAAATATACTTTCCTTTGCAATTTTCAAGCAACCTGTAACTACTGCGAACTGAAGATGAGAATTATCTTTTAGAGATGTACTCATCATCGTTTTCATCACATCCAGCATTTCTTTATAGTATCCATTGCTGCTTGCTTTCGCTAATGGTACATCATATTCATCCAATAATAAAATAACCGGCTTTCCGTAATGCGCATTCATCATTCTTATGATGGTAGCCACACTGATTTTTATCAGGTCTTCTGATAAATTTTCTTCACTTATATCTTGTAACTTTAAAAAGATCTTTTTATCATTCTCATTTATCTTATCGCTATCTGATAAATAATCATGCTCATTGCAGATCCATGAAATCTGATTTCTTAACATCTTCATAGCTGATTGAAAATTCAATCCATCCACATCTTTGAAGGAAATAAATAATGTTGGATACTGATTCATCCATTTTTGACATAATTCTATATCTCTTGAGATCTTCAAATCTTCAAATAGTTTTCTGCTGTCTTTTCGTATATCAAAGAAATACGCCAACATACTCATGCCGATCGTCTTTCCAAAGCGTCTTGGTCTCGTGATCAATGTAACTTCTGCGATTCTTGATTCCAGTAATTCTTTGATCAAATTCGTTTTATCTACATAATAATATTCATTTTGTCTTAATTTATGAAAATCAGAAATTCCTACTGGTAATTTCATATTGTTCATTGCCAACACCACCTTCTTAGACTTTATCTAATAACAAAACAGCCTCTTCCATTTGCTTTAGCTTCATATAAGATCTCATCGGTCTTTGTCAGAAGTTCCTTGATCGTTTTTGGATATGTAAAACGATATACTCCAATACTGCAGCTTACTGTAACTTCCTTCTGAATTCCTGAGATATTTTGAAAGAATTGTTCCAGTTCCTTTTCTAACACTTCCTGGCTCATCTCTTCTTCGATCATCACAGCAAACTCATCTCCACCAACTCTTCCGACTGCTCCATATGGCTCAAATTGTTCTTTTAAAAACATCGCAAATTTCTTTAAGGTTTCATCTCCTGCTATATGTCCCAGTTTATCATTGATCTGCTTAAACCAATCCACATCCAAGAATAAAAACCATCCTTGATGGCCCTGAATCCTCTGATCACTTTGAATATTTTGGCAATGCTGCAAAAACAGTCTTCTTCCCATCACCCCAGTAAGGAAATCAATCTCCCCTTGATATTCCCGATACTTCATATATTGGTAGATCATAAGCATCGTCAATATTAAGATAAAATCCAATGCAAGCATTGCGATCAAAAACTGTACCTGTAAATGTAGCAGATCAATCTCTATTGTTCTTGTTACATGAACTCTGTGCTGTTTCAACATACATGTAGACCGATTTGCAAAATATCCAGTAGAAAATATCGCTATACAAATAATCAAAAAACTGATCCCTGATGATATAGCGACTATCTTAGAAGACAGATATGGATCATCCAAAGATTGATTTACCGCATCCTTGTATTTTTGAATGCGTTCCTTGTGATAAATCTTATATGCCACCTCTACCCAGAAAAGACAACATAGTGCAATAAGTGCATCATTGATCCCCATATGAAATGTTGACATTCCAGTATAGCCAAGTTGTGGAAAACAGGCTCCCATAACAGTGAACACTAAGAAAGCATGTATCCACTGTGAGATCAAAGAAAGAATCCAGATTCCTATTTTCTCATACTTTCGTCCTTTTATGATGGAAAACAGATATCCGATCACAAAGCCAAACAGAACTCTTGACCCAACACTTAGTAAAATGCTTCCTATTGGATTGCCACTATATAGCGGCGAAAATATCTTATCATCTGATACAACATAAAGTGCTGATGCCTTATACATACTTGCTAGTCCAAATACCAATCCGATCAGTGTCGATTCCAAAGGTCCAAGCAAACATCCCGCAACTACGATCGGGATATATGCTGTTGTAAGTGAAATTGGATCAATATGAATGAATCCTAAAAAAGTAAATGACATAATAAGCTCGATCGTCAATAATAACACAAAAACATATTTTTCAAATTTTAAATGCTTCCATTTGTTTTGCTTCATATCTCTAATCTTCCTTTGCTTTTGGGTCTCTTAAACTTCTTCCCAATTCTTCTTTGCTTACTTACATCATATCATAAAAACAAAGTATCAACGACACCTGAATGCCCAAAATCAAAGGTATCCCTAATCTAAAATACCATTTTCTTGTCTTATGATGAAATATTGTCATACCGATCATTGCTCCAATGGAGCCTCCGATCAGTGCAAGTATGATCAATTTTTTCTCTCTGACCCTCCACTGTCTTGTCATCGCTCTCCATTTGTCTAGTCCATACAATGCAAATGTTATAACGTTGATCATGATCAGATATAAATGAATATATGCTGATTGCATTTGTAGGTTTCCTCCCCATAGCCTTTTATTTTAATCTGTATTTTCGATTTTTATTATTGCCTATTTGTTCTATATCTTGTGTCAAAGCTTTTAATAATTCTTTCGTTCTGGAGGGTTTTAAATTTAATAAATTACAAAAATCCTGAATCGTATATTCTTTACCCTCTTCCATAAATTCAAGTATTTTTTTATAATTTTGTATTGTCTTTTTTGAAATCTTTTTATCGCCGTTTTTTATCGCCGTTTTTTTATCGCCGTTTTTTACATTATCATATGAATAATCTTCATTTAATGGCACAATAAGCCTAAATACATCCCCTTCTACAAATTCTGGTTCTTCTCCTGAATAATATTTCGAATACTTAAATATATTTCTCACTCCTGAACCTAATCGATCTGACCATCCTATATTTCTAAAAAATGAAGCAATAATAGGATTCTTTGGATTTGGTTCCATATTATCAGGTGTAATAATTCCATCTCCTGATGACCGATTCGCATTTTCTGTATACATCCTATGTTGCTCTGTCCTTTCCATATAATCCCACACTGGTATGATGTAGTCATAGACCAATAAGGTCATCCACATCATATTCTCTAATCTATATCTTGGTTGGTAAGAGGATTCTCCTCCATAATCACTCCAACCATAAATACGTGTATAAGTTACATACATTTTTGTATGATTATTCACTCCTAGACTATGTCTGTTACATAAGGTATTATTTTTCATTGGATAGGGAAAAGGACGTATTCCTCCTAGGGAGCTGGCTTATGTCCAGTAATACCCGTAACTTAAGACTGTCATTCCATCAATGAAAATTTATGTTTTAGGCTGGTTGGGAGCAATTAAGCTATACCCGTATAACGCGCCAGGTAGTGTATTCATTGTTTTTTATGGAACCCTATCGGAAGGAGCATATAATGCATAACAAAAACTATATTTCCGTCGGCATTGATGTCGGTTCAGCTTTTAGCTTTATGACAATTCTTGCGCCAGACGAAACAGTGATCTTGAAACCTTTCAAGATTACTCACAATAATAAGGATTCTTTGGAACGAGCTGTTTCTGAAATTAAAAAAGCAGAAGAGCTGTATTCCTTAGAAAGTCGCACCTTTCTGGAATTCACTGGGATTTATCATTTCCCGCTCTTCTGCTATCTTGTTGATTGTGGTTTTAACGCGTCCATAATCAATCCTATTATTACACATTCTACTAAGAATGGGAATATCAGAAAAGTAAAAAATGATAAAATCGATTCTAAAGGTATTGCCAAACTAGGATTATCAAAAGATGTTCCTGTTTCACAGTTCCCAGAAAAGCTGGTTCTTGAACTGCGTAGCCTTACCCGTAAGTATTACGATTTAACTGATGAGCGTTCTGCTCACATCAATAAACTTAAAGGAGACCTGCATACCGTGTTTCCTCAGTATCTTGACATTTTCTGCGATGTTACAGGCAAGACCTCAACAATGATTCTTCGCCAGTACGGTACTCCAGACAAGATACTTCGTGGTCATAAGAAGACCATGATTGAAAAAATATCAAAAGCTTCACGAAAAGGTCTTGCCAAAGCTTCTGAAAGATATGAGAAACTCTGTGCTGCAGCCAATGCTGCAAAGACATTTGGATGTCAAATAGACAGTATCTACTTCAATATCTCTTTAACTTTGGACCTTGTTGAAAAGCTTGATTCTGCTTTGGATTCCATACTGAATCGTATTAGGCAGTTGATTACATTCAACAAAAACGAGAAGTTTATTCAGCAGATTAAACTTTTAAATACAATCCCAGGTGTTGGCTTTCTGACTGCTGTAACAATCATGTGCGAAATAGGTGATTTCTCAGCATTCCGTAATCCAAAACAACTTTTTGCTTACTTCGGATTAGATCCTGAAGTAAATGAATCTGGAAAATTCGTTGGCACTCAGTTACATATGAGCAAACGTGGCTCCAGAATCGCGCGCCGTGCTATCTTTGCAGTAGCACTCGCCTCCATTCGTACAAAACGTAATGGAGAGGGCATCAATCCATACCTCCGTAAATATTACGAATTAAAGTCTGTACAAAAACCTAAGATGGTTGCGATCGGTGCTGTAATGCATAAAGTCTGCAACGTCGTATTTGCTGTTCTTCGTGATAAAAAGGCATTTGAGCTTCGGTCACCAGAAGAACACTGTAAGCAGTATCAAAGAGCTGCTTTAGCAGCTGCATAAAAATGCAGCTATATAAAACCATAGGAGCTTCTTGACGAAAATCCAAGTGATTTACGTTTGTTAAAGTTACTCATTTTTAGGTTTCAAAACATAAAATAAAAATATCTATTTTTTGTCTTTTAGGTATTGACTATAACTAGCTGGTCTTCTTGTTTTAGTTTGCGAAGGTTTACTATTGTTTCTTTTAGATTCATATATTTACACCCTACCCTATTTAACTTTGTAATTAAGTTAAACTCTAACAAATAAAATTTTTATCTTATCAAAAACAGCGCAATAAGAACTCTTATGTTCCTTCAGTATTGACACGAAACATACTTACAGTCAAGATTTTTATTTGGTTAGATTCATCGATAAGGTTAATGAACTTCGTCAGAACTTTACTAACTGATTAGTTAGTTAAGAGTATTAGAACACTTGGTCAACATGATTGGAATGAATAATCAACTAAAGAATAATACTCAAAATATATATTTACTTAATATTATTATTAAGAACGTTTATCAAAGATAGAATTACCTATACCAAACACTGAACCCCCTTCTAGAATACTTGCCAAAATAATAGATAAAACATTAACAAAATCTAAATATCTAAATAGAACAAATGTGAGTCCACCACATAATAAAATAACAATTGCTAACTCAATCATTTTTGATACTCTTCTATTGCATAATTTTAGATATAAACAATAAATAATAAAGACTAGAATTGCAATTTCAGGTCTAATATGTTCACATACTGCATGATAAATAGCTTTAATCTTATACTTAACATTCTTAGTATTTACAACTATATCCGCTAAGTTAACCATTTTTTTCTGATCTTCTTCAGTAATTCCTTTGAGATTATCTAAACTCTTTCCTTTACTCATTGAAATATACCATTTATTATCTTCTGTAATAACGCCATAGAATAAATAATTCACATCATTATATTTTAATAAACAAGGACGATAGAATCTAGCCCATAAAGAGTTCTTACTATTCTGTACAGCACTCTTATCATTTTTAAAATGTATACCATCATTACTAATACAATATCTTACATCCTGACTGTTTCCACTATCTGGAATATAAACAAAACGATACTGTTTTGTATCAATGTCGTAATCAACACTACCATGCCATAATTTCAAATCACTATCTTTACCATCAATACTACATATTTCAGTTTCAGACCAATTCTTTCCATCAGAACTTTCCTGATAAGCAAATTGACCAGTGGTGTTATATAAATCATAACCAATAGCCCACATCTTATATTTGTTATCAGACCAAATAACTGCAGGAGATAAATGTTTCATAGACTTCATAACTTCATATTTACTCCAATTTACTCCATCATATGAATACTTTCTAAATAACAATAATGACTTACCATCACCACCTAAATTTTTTGATAATCGTCCCAAATACCATACTTCAATTCTATCAAGATCATCTCTATAAAGAATATGTGGATCCTTTAATTCATCACACCCTGTTTCTTCATTATCTCCTATGGGATTAGCTAAATGTTTAGGTGTAGTCCACTTATATAAATCATTTGAAACAGCAATACATGGATTTTCTTCTTCACCATCTGCTTCTGGATATGGTGAATAAGCCATCCAAAATTTATAACCATGCCATTCATTTTTAAAAGAAATAACAGATGGATGTGTAGGTTGGTTTTTCCCTGCATAATATGTTTCAATATTGAGTCTTGTTTCACCTACTGATTTATTCGTATTGCTATCACAAGCACTTACTGAAACAACAAGTATAAATATCATTAATATTTTCATTAATCCTTTTTTCATAAAATAAATTCCTCCTGGTCTTCTCAATAATTCCTCATCACTCATACTTTCCCAACTATAGAAATTCTTAAGATCTAAGAGATCTTAAATTTTTTTCACTTAACCTTTTTGATTACTCCAGTAATTATTTTCTTAATTGCTCCTATCAAATATTTACCTTCTTGTGTTTTTCCATAACACATATAAAATACAATATTAGGTATAATGCTACAAATTATTACTTTAAGTATTAGATTAATGATATTATTATATTTACAAAATCCACATAAAACATAGCAAACTGCCCCTGTAAAAATCAAAACAACTACATATTCCAAAAAAATTTTTATATATTCCTTAAAATTTTTTTCTAATCCATACTTAAAAACAGCATATGGTTCATACCATGTATTAGTTAATACTCTTGCAATAATTGTTGCTAAAAATATTCCAAACATTCCCCACATTTTCCCTAAAATCACATCTAACACTAAATTAATCATTGCTGTTAATATTAATAAATATTGTCCATATTTAAATAATCCCATAGCATTCTTATATATCAATACCGCATTATTCATTCCGACCAAATAAAAATTTATTGCTAAAACTAACGGTATTTGCATATCAAGTACAAACTTTTGTCCAAAACATATTTTTACAATTTCTCCAGATACCAAAAATATTCCTATACAACACCAGCCATATATCCAAAAATTTGCAAGATTTAAAATACGAAAAAAATTATATTTTTTTTTGTTATTTTCTACTGCATTTAAATTTCCAACACTAGCTGTAATTCCATTAAATAATTGTGATGTTATAGATCCTAATGTTCCTGTTAGTAACGTATAATTTGAAATTACTCCTGTACTTATTAAACCATTGAAATACGTAATCACAATATTATCTGTATTGTTTACCAACATTGCTGCAATTTTGTTAATTGTTAATGCTTTTATATTAACAGCCATTTGTCTTTTTTCTTTTTTGGTTATAGGTTTTACATTCTTTTTCTCAATATACGGATAATCATGTTTCGCCCACATCGATACTATTACATTATTAATAAACACACCTATTGATTGACATATAAGATATATCATAAAATTTTGAGTAATTAATAATATCGGAATTTGAATTATTGATACTATAGTAGTAATTGCGTAATTAACACCACTTACAATATAATTTTTTTGTGCTGCAATTAATAATGCACTTCGATAACTAAAAAAATAAGAGCTCGCTGTATTAAACAAATATACTAAATAGATTATGTAAATATTTTCTACAATTTGCTGTGGTTTCACTATAATATACTGCAGCAATGGAATCATCATAATTCCTAATAATGCTACCACAATACCTATTATATTGTATGACTTTTTATATAAAGCCATTAATGATGTTATCTTTTCCTTATCATCCTTCGCCAGTGGTTGATATAATGCATATCCCATTGCTGATCCGATTCCCAATTCCACCAATGATAGCATGGATAATATATTAGAGAACAATCCATTAATCCCCAAATATTCGGCTGCTAAACATCTAACAAAAATTATCCGACATATATATCCTATAACAGTATTTAAAAAATATCCCCCTAATCCGGTTAACATATTTAGAACCGAATATTCCGTTCTCGTTTTCTGGTTCATTTGCTACTCCTAATCTAATATCAATTATCTATTCTGTGTATAACTTGTTCTTCAAATTGCTTTCCTATATATTCTGATACTTTATCTCCATCTTGAGCTTCACTAGTATATTTATTCTTTATTGGAATCTTCTTGGTTGCCTTTCTTAAAAACCATTCATATTCAATATCAATATGTCCAATATCAATTGCCCAGTAACCATTTTTACACAAATCATATGCCAACACTGTTGCAGTTGGACCCAAAGCTATTAAAAATAATTTTTCTTTAGGCTGTCTTATTGCTATTTTTAAAATTTCATTATATTTTTTATATGCATCTTTCTCTGGACATAATATTCTTTCAATACTTTTTGCATTACTAAACAAATCATTATTAAAACCTAATCTACTATATTTTCCCTCAATAAAAATAATTTCTTTATCTTTCCATATTAATTTTAATTTTGAAAACCATTTTTCCGACCTTTCATTATTTTTCCAATCCATATAACATCTTGTAATAAAAGCATTTCCATAAATTGTATCCATATTTAAATAGCTTGACCAATCTTTTCGATTTTTAGCAACAACTTTCCATGTATACTCATATGCCCAATTTTTCATCCATTTGGGATCATCATAAATATCCGATACACAAACGAGTAAATTTTGAGTATTATTTTTTAATATTTTTCTTAATTTTTCTGATAAATTAACATCGTATTCTTGAAAGCGAATTCTCTCTCCCGAAACGATTTTCATTTCGCCATCTCCATACCTACTAACAGATATATTATCTTTAATAATATAATCTATTGTTTCGTCTATAGTTAAAATTTGAGGAACCCCTATTTTTCTTTTTAAAATTTTATCACTAATTTTTATCTTTTTTTCATATATCCAATTATATATGTATAAAATA
>OGQG01002093.1_pt1 | contig 12670 bp, 8 predicted proteins | sample 1553201 | NCBI WGS metagenome assembly OGQG01 (sample SAMEA2579925, study PRJEB22360) | human gut metagenome | biome: human gut; feature: human-associated habitat; material: faeces | place: Denmark | collected 2008/2010
ACCGATAACCTGCTGATTACAAATCAGCTGCTCTGCCAATTGAGCCACATCGGCACAATACTTATAAACTGTATTATACACCAAATGTCAGAGTAAAGCCACACCAAATTGCCATTTTATTTAATTTTCTCAGTGACTCCAAGGGGATTTGAACCCCTGTTACCGCCGTGAAAGGGCGGTGTCTTGACCGCTTGACCATGGAGCCTAACATTTCCATAAAAAACTCCCCCTGTTGGACTCGAACCAACGACACTTCGGTTAACAGCCGAATGCTCTACCGACTGAGCTAAGGAGGAATATTTCCTTGTCTTATCGACGAAAAATATATTATCATATTTAAATGGTCTTTGCAAGAGAAAATTAAAAAAAATGTAAAAAATCTTAAAGGAATCTAATTTTATCTCTTTCAAGTCATAATCAGAAATCCAGCGTCATACATATATTAGACAGGAGGGCAGATATAAAATATATCGACAGTACTTCCTGAAAGGTAACAATTCAATTTAAGACAGGAGAGGGCAAAATGCGAAGAAAGCTGAGAAGACATTTTGCATTTCTGATGGCGGTACTGATGATGCTGTCGTTGATGGGGGTTCAGGTACTGGCAGAAGGTGTACAAGTTGAGGCTGTACAAACTACAGAGGGAACAGATTGTACCGTGCTCCCGGAAGAAACAGATGCGGAAGAGACTTCCCGATCAGAAATGCAGAAACCAAACGCAAAAGAATCTCCCCCTGAGTCTGGAGTAGTAACAGAGGAAGGGAAAAGTACCGATTCAGAGAAAATTTCAGTTGCTCTTAAAGATGAGATTCTTACAAAAGGTTCTCTGACAGCAGATGTTAGTGGAACAACAGAATCAGATCAGATTGCTTATCAGTGGCAGGTAAGTGAAAACGGTCAATGGAAAGACATTGAGGATACAGCGACTGTGGATAGTAGAAAGCAATCCTATGAAGTTGCAAGAGATGGTGCACAGAAGACATTTCGTGTGAAAGTGACAGTAAATGAGGCGGTGACAGTTTATTCTTCCGAATACAAGGTGAATTATTATGACAAGCTTCAGAATGGAAGTTTTGAGACGCCAAAAGTATCTGATGCAGGAACACTGACTTATAAGAATGCACATTTTATCCAGGTAGCAAATGGAACGAATGATTTATATTGGAAAACAACAGCGAAAGGTGCATATTTTGGCTCTGGAACTCAGAGAGATTATTATATCGAGATTGCAGATGGAAGCCGAAGTTATTATGGAAATACGGTTAATGATCCAAAACCGGTTTATAACATCAGCAGTGCGGCACAGGGAAATCAGTTCGCAGAATTAAACTGTGAGGAACCAGGGGCTCTTTATCAGGATGTTTTGACAGAACCAGGGACAGTTCTTCACTGGGGATTGGAACATGCCGGACGCTGGGGAACAGACACGATGGCGGTTATCATCAGTGATACGAAATCAATGAGTTCTGATTGGAATCCGGCAGGATCGGGATTTGATCAGAGTAATCCTGATGTGCAGGCGGTATTGTCAGATAAAACTGGAAAATGGACTTATCACTATGGAGATTATACAGTTCCGGCAGGGCAATATGTTACTCGATTTTATTTTGTGGCAGTAGCGGCAGCAAATGGAAATCTGTCAAATGGAAACCTGCTCGATAACATTTCTTTTGGAAAGGATCTCCCAAACCCACCGGCCAAAACAGGCAATCTGATAATCACAAAGCAGGTGGAAGGAATTGCAGCAAGTCAGATTCCGGACGAGTCCTTTACATTTCAGATAAAACGGGGAGAAGAAGTGATCGAAGAAGTGAAGCTTCCGCAAAATGGTCAGTGGAGTGCATCGCTCCAGGCGGTTGAACCTGGGGAATATACAGTGACGGAGATTGCTCAGGAACAGAATAACTACAGGCTGGAGCATACCTTTTATCTCGTGGGACAGGAAAGTCAGGCAGAGGGGATGACAGCACGAATTGATATAACGAAGGAGCAGACGGCAACAGTAACTTATACGAATCAGTATCAACCGCTTATGGTTGTTCCGACAGGAGTAGAGAACAGGATGTTTCCTACAATCCTAATGGAAACAGCAGGTATAACAGGAGGAGCAGTTTTTCTGTTTCTTCGAAGAAAGAGGAAAGAAAAAGATTCATGAAATTAAAAGGAGAGATTCATCTTTTTCTGATTCGTCTTGCATTTCTTCTGGTGTTTCTGTGGGTTTTGTTCGGGCTGTTGTTTGGCATTACAACCATGAAAAACAATGACATGTCGCCACGCATCAGTGCGGGAGATCTGCTCTTTTATTATCGACTGGAAAAACCAAAAAGCGGGGATGTGGTGGTTCTTCAGAAAGCAGGAGAGAAATATGTGGGCAGAGTGATCGCAGCCGGCGGCGATACAGTAGAGATTACAGAGGACGAAAAGGTAAAGATCAATGGAAGTAAGATTGTGGAAAATGATATTTTCTATGATACACCGCAATACGAAAGTGACACGGTCTATCCACTGACGCTTAATAGTGGAGAATATTTTATTCTGGGAGATCAGCGGGGAAATGCAAAAGACAGCCGGTATTTTGGAGCTGTGAAGGACAAGGAGATAAAAGGCAGAGTAATTACGGTGCTCCGCCGGTCAGATATCTGAAACCCGGAAATCAGAGTAAAAAGTGAGGTAGAGATTATGAATAAGAAAACAGCAGGACGTATTTCAGCAATGGCAATGGCGAGCATGATGATGATGTCAGTTTGCGTGGTAAATGCGGCAGCCGAGGAAAATGAACCGATCACACAGCTGAATCTGAAGAAAACGGTGACAACGGATGGAAATACATACCAGCCAAACACTTCATTTTCGTTTCATGTGGAGAATGGTGAAGCAGCAGAAAATTGGAGAGATAATGTAGTATATGCCGGTGTGACAGGTGGAATCACGGGCACTCAGACAATCGGATTCCAGCCATCAGGAGAAGATACACTGGCAGTAGCTTACAGCAAGAATGCAACATTGGAAATTAATGCAGAGGTATTTGAACATGCTGGTGTTTATCATTATGTTGTGACTGAAGATGCAGGCTCTTATGAAGGAATCGATTATGATACAGCAGGCAGAGATGTTTATCTTTTTGTATATAACGGAGCAGATGGAGCACTTTATGTTGGAAATGTAATTACAGAAAATAATGGTGAAAAAGGTGATCTTGAATTTATCAATGATTATGGTGCAGAAAATGATACAACGCATGATGTGACGATCAAAAAAACGATCACAGGTAATCAGGGAGTTAAAAATAAATCCTTCGAATTCAAGGTTGCGGTGAATGGTGGACAGGGAGAACTCTACAAAGTTGTAGTGAAGAAAAATGCAAATGCACAGGCACTTACAGAATACATCACAAGCAATGAAGCAGAAACTTCTTATCAGATTTCTGATACAGGTTCAATTACAATTTATGGATTGACAGAATCTGATAAATACACGGTAACAGAGACCGATGCGAATAAAGATGGATATACTACTACGATTGATGGAGAAACAACTGCGACCGGAACAAAGACAGGAACTACAAAAGAAGATGGTACAGTAGTTCAGTATGTGAATGAGAAAGATGCGGCTGTAGTAACAGGCGTTGCAAAGAAATACACACCATACGTATTACTTGTGGGTGCGGCAGGCGCATTTGGATCAGTTTTCTTTCGTAGAAAAAGAGCATGATAAACGAAACGACAGAAGGTCAGGAGGCAGGGGAGCAGAGGGAAGAGCTGTTTTTTAAAGTTATAGAAGCGGGAAATAAGATATTGGAAATTCTGGCAGCGCTCTTTATTATTCTTATGCTTCTTTATGGTGCCTATTCATTATGGGACACCTGCCAGATCAACCGACGTGCGTTTATCAGTGGAGAATTGATGAAATATAAACCTGCAGGGAAAACGGATGAAAGTCCGTCCCTGCAGGAACTTCAGAAAATCAATCCGGATGTGTGTGCCTGGCTGACGGTAGACGGAACAAAGATTGATTATCCGGTTGTGCAGGGAGAAACAAATCTGGAATATATCAATCAGGATATTTATGGAGAATTTGCTCTTTCAGGAAGTATTTTTCTGGATAGCAGAAATGACAGAAAATTTGTTGACAGTTACAGTTTATTATATGGTCACCATATGGATAATGGCGCAATGTTTGGGGATGTGATGAATTATAAAGAAAAGGAGTATTTTGAATCGCACAAAACAGGTACGCTATATTTGAATGAACAGTTAGAAAAAATCCAGTGGTTCGCCTGTGTGGAGACGGATGCGTATGATGAAGTTATTTATAATCCACAAGATTATAAGAAAGAGAACCTAGAAGAACTGATGGAATATATAAAGGCACATGCCGTGCAGTATCGCCTTCCTGAGAAAAAAGGAAAAGAGGGGTGGAACAGGATCATTGGCTTATCTACTTGTTCTAACGATCAGACGAATGGAAGAGTAATACTTTATGGATTTTTATATAATAGGGACAGGTAGATAAAGAATGATGTAGCGCAACGTCGTTGCATATTTGTCTGTTGAATGTTAAAATGTGAATGTCATTCAGATTCAGGTCAAAGCTAGAAAAAGAGCGAAAATGGATCTGGATCATTTCGAAAATCAGGGAAATAAAGGCAGGCAGTATACAATGACGATAAAAGAGATTGCGCAGATGGCCGGGGTGTCCAGCGCAGCAGTATCAAGATATTTGAATGACGGATATGTGAGTGAACAGAAAAAGGAGCAGATCCGTAAAGTGATTGAGAAGACGGGATATCAGCCGTCTACTCAGGCAAGAATCCTAAGAACCGGACGTGCACATCTGGTTGGTGTGGTGGCTCCGAAGATCAATTCAGAATCAATCAGCCGGATCACAGCGGGAATTGAACAGGTTCTTTCGGCAAGAGGGTACCAGATGCTTCTTGCAAGCACGGATAATCAGCCAAAGAATGAGCTGACTTATCTGAGAATCTTTGAAAGTTATCCGGTAGATGGAATTGTACTGATCGGTACAGTGCTTACAGACGAGCATCGGAGATTTCTAAAAGAATCAAAGGTTCCGGTTGTGGTTGTGGGACAGGAGACAGAAATGGCAAGTTGTATCTATCATGATGATTTTGGTGCGGGAAGAGCAATGGGACAAGAAGTTGCGGTGAAAGCACTGAAGCGGAATGGTGGAAGACCTGAAGATTGCAAGATTGCATATATTGGTGTTACTCGTGAAGATAAGGCAGCAGGTGCTGCCAGAGAAGACGGGTTCCGCAAGGGACTTCAGGAAGCAGGGATTACTTTCGATGACCATCGGTACAGACGCGAATCAGAATTTACAATGAGCGGCGGATATGAAGCAGTAGCGGATTTGTTGAGTGAAGAAAATGAAATCGATATCATATCATGCGCAACAGATACGATTGCAGCAGGAGCAATCGAGGCATTGATCGCACAGAGTAAAAAGGCGGTTCCGGAGTCGGTTCAGAATTCTGGTGCAAGGATGCTACACATTTTGGAACAGTCTGGTATCTGTGTCACAGGATTTGGTGATAATCAGATGTTAAGGGCTGTGACAGGCGGTATTCCAACGGTTCATTTTGGGTATAAAACGAGTGGAATCAAGGGGGCAGAGCTCTTACTTGAACAGATTGAAGAGAAAAATCCGGTGCCGGTGCATATGAAGCTGGGATTCCAGATCGTGAATAGATTTGAATGAATGTAACTAAGAGTATAGTGCAAGTTAAACAAAACAGAAGAATCAGAATTAGTAAAAATGCCATCTTTACAAATGGCATTTTTTTATTTAATATAAAATCATAAGATATGAAAACGATTACACATAAAACATAGAAGGAAGGGAGAGTAATCATGGATTACAGGAAAACAGCCCAGGAGATTCTGGGATATGTAGGTGGAAGTAAGAATATTGTATCCGCAGCGCACTGCGCAACGCGTCTTCGTCTTGTTATCGCAGATAATAGTAAGGCAGATAAAGAGGCAATAGAGAATGTGGATGGAGTAAAGGGAGTATTTGAGGCATCTGGACAGCTTCAGATTATTCTTGGAACAGGAACAGTGAATAAGGTGTTTGATGAATTTATCGCGATCGCAGGTATTACAGCAAGCACAAAAGCTGAGGCAAAGGAAGCAGCGGCAGAGAAGCAGAACTGGTTTATGAAGGCCATCAAGCTGTTAGGTGATATTTTTGTACCGATCATTCCGGCCATCGTAGCAAGTGGTTTCCTGATGGGAATCATGAATGCGCTGGATTTCATGAATGCAAATGGATTTTTAGCAATTGATACAAGCAGTTCTATTTATGTGTTTGCGAATTTGTTCAGTAATATCGCTTATACATTTCTGCAGATTCTGATTGCATTTTCAGCTGCGAAAGCATTTGGTGCAAACCAGTATCTTGGAGCTGTTATCGGTATGATCATGATTCATCCGTCACTGCAGAATGCATATACAGTTGCAACAGAAGGTGTACAGCAGACACAGAGCGTATTCTTCGGACTGTATCACATCGACATGGTTGGATACCAGGGACATGTAATCCCGGTTATTATTGCAGTATGGATCCTTTCTGTATTAGAGAAGAAGCTGCACAAGGTAGTTCCGGCAGCACTTGACCTGTTTGTAACACCACTTGTCAGCGTATTCGTGACAGGATATCTTACACTTTCTATCGTAGGACCGATCTTCGTATGGGGTGAGAATGCGATCCTTGGAGCAATCCAGTGGATGCTGACACTTCCGCTCGGACTTGGAAGTCTGATCATGGGAGGTTTGTATGCACCGACAGTAGTAACAGGTATTCATCAGATGTACACAGCCATTGATATTGGTCAGCTGGCAAAATACGGAGTAACTTATTGGCTTCCACTTGCAAGTGCAGCGAATGTAGCACAGGGTGCGGCAGCATTGGCAGTTGGCGTTAAGTCAAAAGATCAGAAGATTAAATCCCTTGCACTTCCGTCATCACTTAGTGCATTTATGGGAATCACAGAGCCGGCAATCTTTGGTGTAAACTTAAGATTCTTCAAACCATTTATCGCAGGATGTATTGGTGGAGGATGCGGAGCATTGTATGCATCACTTGTACATCTCGGAGCAAAAGGAACTGGAGTAACAGGTATCTTCGGTATCCTGCTTTGCCTGAATCAGCCGCTTCAGTACATTATCGAGATGGCAATTTCAGTAGGAGTAGCATTTGTGATCTCCTTCATGATTTACAAAGATAAAGAGCCGGTAGTTAAGACAGCCGCAACAGAGACAACAGTTGAGAAAACAGAAGAGACAGAGAATGTAGTAGAAGCAGAAAATGTTTCAGCAGAAGAAATTACAAGCCCGGTAAACGGAAATGTTGTTGCGACAGCAGAAGTAGCAGATGAGACATTTGCATCAGAGATGCTTGGAACAACTGTTGCAGTTGAGCCAACAGATGGAAAGATTGTAGCACCATGTGACGGTGAAGTAATGAATATCTTCGATACAGGGCATGCAGTATGCATTGTAACAGAAGCAGGAGCAGAGCTTCTGATCCACATTGGAATTGATACAGTTTCCATGGATGGAAAAGGATTTGTAAAGAAAGTAGCAGACGGAGCAAAGATTCGTAAGGGCGATGTGCTGATCGAAGCAGATCTGGATGCTATCAAAGCAGCAGGACATCCGACAACTACGATGATGATACTGACGAATGCAGATGACTTCAGCAAAGTAGAGAAGACAGCAGCGGGAACAGTTACAACAGCTGATCTCGCAATGAAGATTGAAAAATAAATTGAACAGTGATTAAAAAGATACAGCCGTTTTATTCAAAGAAGAATTCTTGCAGAATAGAACGGCTGTAAATGGAAAAAGGGAGACAAGAGCATGAATGCATTAACAAGGGATCTGATCAAACTGGTAGATATGACGGAAGAGATGATGAAAGAAAAAGAGCAGAAAGAAGGCACAGCTTATCGTGAAAAGCTGCATCTGATGCCTCCTGTTGGCTGGCTCAATGATCCGAACGGATTGTGCCAGTTGAATGGGATCTATCATGCATTTTTTCAGTATTCTCCATTTAATGCCGAAGGCGGCGTGAAGATGTGGGGGCACTATACAAGCAAAGATATGATCGACTGGGAATACCAGGGAGTAAAGTTATATCCAGATCAGCCATTTGACTGTCATGGTGTATACTCTGGATCAGCATTTATCGAAGATGACAAAATGTATGTTTACTATACAGGCAATGTAAAGCTGGAAGACGGAGATTTTGACTATATCAACACAGGACGCGAGTCAAATACGGTTCTTGTTGTCAGTGAGGATGGAAAGACATTTGGATCAAAAAAAGAACTGATGAGAAATGTGGATTACCCGTCAGATCTGACTCGCCATGTGCGCGATCCGAAGGTGTGGAAAGACGGAGATACTTACTACATGATTCAGGGTGCACGTACAAAAGAAGATGTCGGACAGGCATTGATCTTCGAGTCAAAAGATAAGATCAACTGGAAGTTCAGAAGTCGTGTGGAATCAGAGAAACCGTTTGGTTATATGTGGGAATGCCCGGATTACTTTGAGGTAGATGGAACAAAAATTCTTTCTGCTTCTGTGCAGGGACTTGAAGGCGGAGTATGGAATGACAGAAATGTTTATCAGTCAGGATATTTCATGGTTGATGGAAATATTTTAGATGATTATAAACTTTCAGAATACATGCTTTGGGATTACGGATTTGATTTCTATGCACCGCAGAGTTTTGAGACTGAAGATGGAAGAAGGGTTCACATCAGCTGGATGGGAATGCCGGATTGTGAAGAATATACTAATCTGACGATCGCAGAAGGGTGGCAGCACTGCTTCACTTTCCCGAGAGAAGTATTTGTGGAAGACGGTAAAGTTCGTCAGAGACCTGTCAGAGAATTACAGAAGAGGAAAACTTTTGTGGATAAGTCATCCGGAATGTTGAAAAAAGATGGATATAAAGTCTATGATGTGAATATCTTGGGCATTCAGAATAATGAATTCAGGACAGTGATTGATGAAGAATTGATTCTTGAGTACAAAAATGGAAGATTCGAGATGCATTTCACAAGTCAGGATAAAAATTCTGTATCTGCAGGAAGAGGAATGCGTTATGTTGATGTAGATAAAATTTCAAGTGTTGAAATTCTTGTGGATAAATCCTCTGTGGAAGTATTTGTAAATAATGGTGAGTATGTGTTCACCACACGGTTCTATCCACAGAAAGACAGCCTTGTAGTAGAAGCTGCGGGAGCAGAGATCATGATGGAAGAGATTCGATAGTTGAAAGAAAATAGCCTCCGGACTATTGAAAAAAACTTCCAGTAGAATTATAATAACAATAGTCACAGATTCCCCACAGATGAAAGGTCTGTGGGGATTTTTGCGTTATGAATTCAAACAACCGGAGGATTTCCTTTATGATAAATTTTAAGAAATACGGAAAACGCTGTCTGTCTCTTTTTCTGGCGGCATCTATGATATTAATGCCGGCAGTACAGACATTTGCTGAGGAAGAAACGGCGGCAGACACAACAGATTCAACTCAGACAGCGGAAGAAGACAGGGAGACACAGCGTCAGAACTGTTATGCGATCGCACCAGATTCAAACAGTGTGGAGAACTGGCCACAGGGACCGGCAACTTATGCGGATTCTGCAATCGTTATGGATATGAATAGTGGGGCGGTTTTATATAGCAAGCAGATTGAAAAGAAGCATTATCCGGCGAGTATTACAAAACTTCTGACAACATTGGTTGCGCTGGACAATGCAGAGCTTACAGATACGGTAGAATTTTCCCAGGACAGTATTTCCTTTCTGGAATATGGCGATGCCCATATCGGCATGACGCCGGGGGAGCAGATCAGTATGGAAGATGCGCTCTATGCCGTTCTTCTGGCATCGGCAAATGAGGTCTCTTATGCAGTAGCTGAGAGTGTTGGCAAGAAGATGGGTGGGGGGTATGACACATTTATTCAGGCGATGAATGATGAGTCAGAAAAACTTGGATGTACAGGTTCACACTGGACGAATGCGAACGGACTTCATGATGAACAACATTATACAACGGCGCATGATATGGCAAGAATTGGTGCAGCAGTTTATCAGAAGGAAGCGTTCCGGACAATTTCCCAATCGTTAAGCCATACGATTCCGGCAACGAATCTGGTGAATGAAGAACGTACTTTTCAGCAGAAGCACAAGATGCTCTGGCCACAGAATGATAATTACTATGAATACTGCAAGGGCGGTAAGACCGGCTACACAGATCAGGCAAGAACAACGCTTGTGACAATGGCAGATAACGGAGATATGCAGCTTGTTGCGGTTGTACTTTATGATTTTGGAAATGATGCTTATATAGATACTCGTGCCATGTTTGATTATGCTTACAGTAATTTTTCAAAAATATCTTTGAAGGATCAGAAGCTTCCGGAAGGTGTGAAGTCTTATGAAGACGAAGATGCTTATATCGTACTTCCGAAGAGTGCACAATTTTCTGATGTGAAAGCAGAAGTGAAGGAAGACAGCAACAAGGATGGATCCGGAACAGTAACATTTACTTATAAAGGGCAGGAAGTAGGCAGTGTGAAAGCTGCGATAGAAAAAACAGAGGAAAGCAGTGCAGCTGTTTTGGGAAAAAAGAAAGATAAGACAACTTCAACTGTCGTAACCGGGATTTCAAAGTTTATGAAAATTGTGATCGGAGTTGTGATTGCAGTTGTGATTTTATTGATTATCATTGTTGTACTTGCGAATTACCGGAAGCAGATAAGACGTCGCAGAAGAAAAAAAGGAAAAAGAAGAAATGCAAAGAGTGGTAATGTGAAAAGAAAGAAGAAACGCCGCAGATAAGAAAACAGAAATTTGCGAAAGAACGCTGAAAACAACGTTTTTTCGCACTTTTTTTATCATAATAAACCTTGACTAGAGCCAAGAATCTCTTTATAATAAGCCGTGTGTAGAAGTTCACAGGTAAAGCGATGACGGAGACAGTAGGATTTATCCGAACGTTACAGCGAGCCGGAGATGGTGGGAGTCCGGTGCAAGTAAGAGATTTTTGAAGATCACTCCAGAGCAGCAGTTCCTGAAACAGATGCAGAAAAGAGGTTTCTGCAGAAAGAGAGAGTAAGGACTGACGCGTGTCCGGCGTTAAAGGATACCATATGCAGGTCAGAAATCAGGCCTAAGTATGATGTAACAGGTGGTTTAACGAGAGAAGTTCAGGCTTTCGTCCTATTACAGGACGGAAGCCTTTCTTTTTTTAAGAATCATAAAATAAACTCAGGAAAGGATAAGAACATGTATAAGAAAGTTTTAACTGACATGAACTTTGTCAGCCGTGAAAAAGAAGTTGAAAAGTTCTGGGATGATAATGAAATCTTCCAGAAAAGTATGGATGAAAAAGAAGGATGTCCGGATTATATTTTCTATGACGGACCTCCGACAGCAAATGGTAAACCGCATATCGGACACGTTTTAACTCGTGTTATTAAGGATATGATCCCGAGATACCGTACAATGAAAGGATATATGGTTCCAAGAAAGGCCGGATGGGATACACATGGTCTTCCGGTAGAGCTTGAAGTTGAGAAGCTTCTTGGTCTTGATGGAAAAGATCAGATTGAGAAATATGGTCTTGAACCATTTATCAAGAAATGTAAAGAGAGTGTATGGAAATACAAAGGAATGTGGGAGAATTTCTCCGGTACAGTTGGATTCTGGGCTGATATGGAGCACCCATATGTAACTTATGATAACAACTTTATTGAGTCTGAATGGTGGGCTCTGAAGCAGATCTGGGATAAGGGACTCCTTTACAAAGGATTTAAGATCGTTCCTTACTGCCCGCGTTGTGGAACACCGCTTTCCGCACAGGAAGTTGCACAGGGATACAAGGATGTTAAGGAGCGTTCAGCAATCGTTCGTTTTAAAGTAAAAGATGAAGATGCATATATTCTTGCATGGACAACAACACCTTGGACACTTCCATCCAACCTTGCACTTTGTGTAAATCCGAAAGAAGATTACGCAAAGGTTAAGGCAGCAGACGGACATGTATATTATATGGCTTGCGCACTGCTTGACACAGTTCTTGGAAGACTTGCAGAAGAAGGCAAAGATGCTTATGAAATTCTTGAGACTTACAAGGGAACTGATCTGGAAGGAAAAGAGTATGAGCCGCTGTATCAGTGTGCAGCAGACGAGGCAGCAAAACAGCGCAAGAAAGCATTCTATGTTGTATGTGATGAGTACGTAACTCTGACAGATGGTACAGGAGTCGTTCATATCGCACCAGCATTTGGTGAAGATGATGCGAATGTAGGAAGAAAATATGATCTTCCATTCGTACAGCTTGTAGATGAGAAGGGTGATATGGCAGAATCTACACCGTTCGCCGGTCTGTTTGTGAAGAAGGCTGATCCGGAAGTATTAAAGGATCTGGATGCAAGAGGACTTCTTTATGATGCACCGAAGTTCGAGCATAGCTATCCTCACTGCTGGAGATGTGATACTCCACTGATCTACTATGCACGTGAGTCCTGGTTCATCAAGATGACAGCAGTTCGCGAAGACCTGATCAGAAATAATAACACAATCAACTGGATTCCGGAAAGTATCGGTAAAGGACGTTTCGGTGACTGG
>OGQG01002098.1_pt1 | contig 12648 bp, 10 predicted proteins | sample 1553201 | NCBI WGS metagenome assembly OGQG01 (sample SAMEA2579925, study PRJEB22360) | human gut metagenome | biome: human gut; feature: human-associated habitat; material: faeces | place: Denmark | collected 2008/2010
TTTAAACTAGTCGTTTCTACCTATTATATAATGTACGCATGTACATTATATATGGTATCCATCCATAACCGCATAATAAATACAAAATACAAACATTCACATGCAATCATTGCAAATACTACAAACGTATAATCCAAGGCTTGTCAAGCCATAAGCTTACGAGTTGAGAAGTGATTAGTTATTCACTTGGAGAACTTTATGCTAGCGGCTTAGTCTATTATTTAATGTTATCTTTATACGTGAAAAGAATAAGTCAACCATACCAAATTTGATCTCTTAAAAAGTACAATAAGCCTAATATTTAAAGATTGTTATTTATATTTCTGATAATCAGCGTATAATAAGAATTGATCAAAATGGGAGCCGATTACTATCCATAGTATTTTGCACTACTATTAATACTAATCGTACTTTCTATAAATAGTAAAGCTGACTACCATGAATCTGCTTTTTAAGAAATATACAATAAACAGGATGTGCGATACGAAAATAAACCTTACCTTTGGAGCAGTAATCACCTAAAACCATTTAACTATGGCACAATACGTAGACATCATGACTGATGCTGGATTTAAGGCTGTCTTCCAAGACAAGCAAGTTACCATCAAGTTCCTTAACGCCGCCCTAGCCGGCGAACGGCAGATCAAGGACATCACCTACCTCGACAAGGAGATCAAGCCAGAGACCGTCGAGAACCGTACCATCATATTCGACCTGCTCTGCGAGGACGTGTCCGGGGCCAAGTTCATCCTAGAGATGCAGAATTGTCCCCAGCACTATTTCTTTAACAGAGGTTTTTATTATCTTTGTCGCATGGTGGCCCGGCAAGGACAAATCGGCAAGCAATGGCAATATCGGTTGCTACCCATCTACGGAGTCTATTTCTTGAATTTCAAGTTGCCGGAGTTCACAGACTTCCGTACGGATGTTGTCCTCGCTAACGAGAGGACGGGAAAGGTGTTCAATGAGATCAAGATGAAGCAGATCTACATATCGTTCCCGTTATTCAGTTTAAGCAAGGAGGAGTGCAAGAGCTCCTTCGAACGTTGGATTTATACATTGAAGAATATGAACCTATTTGAACAATCTCCCTTCAAGGAGGAACAGGAGACCTTCCTTCGCTTACTGGACGTGGCGAACGTCAACTCACTCAGCGAAAAAGAACGTGCGATCTACGAGGAAAACCTAAAGAATTATCGGGATTGGTATGCGACCATCGATTACGCACAAACGGAAGGGATTGAAAAAGGAATGCAGGAAGGAATGCAAAAAGGGATGCAGAAAGGGATCGAGAAAGGGATCGAGAAAGGGATCGAGAAAGGCCGTCAAGAGGAAAAACTCCAGATAGCCCAAAAGATGAAGGAGCAAGGACTTGACTCCGAACTTATCGCCCAATGCTCCGGACTTTCTGTTGAAGACATTGAGCGACTATAACCCGAATCAACCGATTCAATTCGATCCGGGCCGCTTCCATCCACTATCCGGAGGAAACGGCCCGGATTACTTTCGTACATTCACGATACCTAGAAAGCGTAATTAAAATCCAACGGAATAAAGAAACTGACGATTGTTCCGCTCCCCATCCCCTTCTCCTTGCTTTGGACCGAATATGTGATCTTCTCTTTATTTCTCCTATTCAACAATAGGATCGTACGGTAAAGGACTTTCGTTCCCATCCCCGTACCGTTATGTCCCGCATTCGTAAACAGACGATACCCGGGTCCATTATCCTCTATACGGATATGGATGCCTTTCCCGTCGCGCTCCACGAAAACAGATAATCGCTTCTCGCCCTCGATCGCACACAAGCCATGTTTCACGGCATTCTCTACGGGTATCTGGATCAGCATGGCCGGGAGATAGATTGCGTCCGTGTCAAGGGAGGGATCGAGATTCCATTCCAGACGGAAGTCCGGCCCTAATCCTTGCGCCTGCAAATTCAAGTAAGTCCGGACAAAGCGTAATTCTTCCTCCAACGTGATACTAAGCTTTTCCGTGATCTCCAAACTACTACGTAACAACTCCACCAATCCGGAAAGTTGCGTACGGCGGGAACTTCCTTCTTCCTCCGAGCTAATCTCCCGGTTCAATATATTGAATATAAAATGAGGGGATACACGGTTGCGAATACTCTCCATCTTTAACTTCGTCACCTGATCGATATGGCTTAACCATTGGGCATGCCGTTTACGTTTCATAAAGTAATAAGCCATGCCGCTGACGATCGACAAGATCGCAAAAAGCAAGATCCAAACCCAACGGCTCATTTCCAAGTATTCCATCCGGCCGGCCTGTTGTTTAATAATAGCCTCCCGCTTGAGTAAAGTCGTATCTTGGCTATAACGCATATCGATCTCGGTGACACGCATCTGGGTCCGTTCGCTACGAATATTGTTCTCAATGACGCTATTCTTCGTTTGGTACTCATAGGCACGCCTAAAATCGCCCGTGGTAGCGAAATAATTCTGCAAGTTCTTATTACGGATCGCTACCATCTTGGGATCTATGCCTACCGTATCCGTGTAACTCCTCAACAATTGATAAGCCAGCCCGGAGTTCCCCTCTTTTAAGGCTAGCGAAGCCTTCAAGGTCGTCAAATGGTACAAGGCCGTCTTATTATTATAGGTATGGAAGTACCTAAACCCTTTTTCCAGATAAAAACGAGCGGAATCCAACTGATTCAGACATAGATAGATCTCCCCTAAATTGATCTCGCATACGTTAGTATAGAAATCCATATGAGTAGGACGTACCACCTCACGGGCTTTCAAGAACCAAGGAAGCGCCTTCGCATACTCTTCCTTGTAATAATAGTAATTTCCCCGGCTATTGCAAAAGGTGAATTTCTCGCTCAAGTTACGAGAATCCAGTTCTTTCTCCGCCAAACGGTAAAAGTGATCGGATAAGTCAAAGTCCCTCAATTCCATATACGTCTCGCCCAAACCAAAATAAATAGGAAAGGACATCCGATCCATAATACCCAATGAATCACTCACGAAAAGAGCTTGGCGAAAGTAGCGGGCTCGCTGATCGTAAGCTCCTTTCCGGGTATATATATCCGCTATATTGATATAAATATCCGGGATTTTATGCTCCATCTCACTCTGCCGGATCTCTTGATACGCCTCGGAATAGCAAAGGAGGGCCGAATCCGTTTTATCCAAAAATGAATAATAATTGCCAACCGTATTTTTCAACGTCCCTAAGAGTCCATGTATCTTGGGAGACATCGGTACACGGTCGCAATAATCTATAATTGACCGATGTAAAACAAACCCGGAATCATATACACTATTTGCAAAATAAATCTGGCTTTTAACCGCAAGTAATTTATAATATTTATCGCTATCTTTAGTTAGACTTAAAGCTTCATCCAATGCGGAATGAGCATATCGAGGATTCCGGTAAATCGAATCCATAGCCATATGTTCCAAAGAGTCAATCCGCAGGTTATCAGAAAAAGCAAATGTTTTTTCCGGTAGCTTTCCACAAGAAAACAGAAACACAAAATGAAATAGCAATAATAAAATGGACATAAAAGTCATACACACCCTATATTTCGTCATCATCTTGGCGGTTTTAAAGTTCATATGCAAAAATATTTAAAAATTTAATCTACGCAATTATTTCTCCTAATAAATATCGAAAATCGATTACATTTGTAAATCTAAAATAGAGTACACATGAAAAACTTGATGATTCCTGCGCTGGCGTTATTTTTATCGGCGGCGGCGCAAGCAGACGACAGTCCGTTATGGATGCGTTACTGCGCGATCTCCCCGGACGGGCAGACGATCGCATTTTCTTACCAAGGGGATATCTACACGGTCCCTTCTTCCGGAGGAAAAGCCCGGCAGTTGACAACACATCCGGCGCATGATACCCGTCCGGTCTGGTCGCCCGACGGACAGAGAATAGCCTTCGCCTCCAACCGTAGCGGCAACTTCGATGTATTTCTCATGAACAAGGAGGGAGGGGAACCTAAGCGGCTCACCACCCACTCCACAAACGAATATCCCACTACCTTTAAGGACAACGGACACATCTTGTATCTAGCCAACGTATTGCAAGACGCCAAGGATATCCAATTCCCCGGCACCCGCTTTATGCAAGTCTATGAGATAAGCACGGACGGAGGAAGGCCGGATTTATATTCTTCGTTATACATGGAAAATATAGCCCTCAGCAAAGATGGCAGTAAATTATTATACAATGACTACAAAGGTTACGAGGACCCTTGGCGCAAGCATCATCAATCTTCTATCACCCGTGATATCTGGTTATGTACGCTTGGAAAAGATCGCTCTTTCCAGAAAGTAACCACTTTTGGCGGTGAGGATCGTAATCCTGTATGGGCCGCGGATGGGGCGTCTTTCTATTACCTAAGCGAGGAGAAAGGAAGCTTTAACATCTTCAAGAAGGATTTGGCAGGCAACAGCGAGAAACAAATCACGACGCATACCACCCACCCCGTGCGTTTCCTTACCTCCGATAATTCCGGGACTCTATGCTATAGTTACGACGGCGAGATCTATACCGTTAAGGAAGGCCAGAAACCGGCCAAGGTGAATATCCAGATCGTCGCGGATAAGATCGAGAACGACGTGATCCATCGTCTTCTGACCGATGGAGCTACGGATATCGCCGTCTCCCCGAATGGAAAAGAGGTAGCGTTTATCACTCGTGGCGATGTTTACGTAACTTCTATTGAATACGAGACGACTCGTCAAATCACGAACACGCCGCAACAAGAGCGCAATATAGATTTCAGCCCCGACGGACGTTCATTGGTATATTCCGCCGAACGGGAAGGAACATGGGGAATCTACGAAAGTAAACTTACACGTGACGAAGATAAGCAATTCACGTACGCCCCGGAATTGAAAGAGGAGCCTCTTGTCGTCTCCGGACAAACCTCGTTCCAACCCTTATACTCTCCGGATGGTAACGAGGTGGCTTTCCTTGAGAACCGCACCACCTTACGTGTTATCAACCGAAAGACCAAGCAGGTCCGCACCGTATTGGACGGGAAATACCTCTATTCGTATAGCGATGGAGACCAGCATTTTCAATGGTCGCCAGACAGCAAATGGTTCTTGGTAGATTACATCTCCGTCGGAGGATGGAACAACACGGATATCGCCCTCGTGAAAGCGGACGGTAGCGGCGAGGTAACGAACCTGACGGAAAGCGGTTATTCGGATGGCGACGCGAAATGGGTATTAGACGGTAAGGCCATGATCTGGTCCTCCGACCGTGCCGGTTTCCGCAGCCACGGTAGCTGGGGTGCTGAGCGGGATGTGTACATCATGTTCTTCGACGGTGAGGCTTACGATAAATTCCGCCTCAGTAAAGAAGAACTGGCCTTGGTAGAAGCGGATGAAAACAAAGATAAGGACGAGGATAAGACATCCGATAAAGATTCCGATAAGAAAAAAGAGGATAAGGATAAGCCTGTAGTCCCCTTGAAGTTTGATTTGGAGAACCGCAAGGACCGGATTATTCGCCTGACCGCTAATTCATCCTCATTGGGAGACGCCGTACTCGCCCCGAAAGGAGATAAACTATATTATTGCGCCGCTTTCGAGAAAGGCTTTGATTTATGGGAACACGACTTGAAGGAAAAGTCCACTAAATTACTGCTCAAGAATGTCGGTCGAGGCACTCTATTCGCCGATAAGAAAGTAGAGAACCTCTATCTTACCGCCGGCGGTAAACTGAAAAAGATAGAGTTGAAGGATAGCAAGGAAAAACCGATCGCTTTCAAGGCCGAGTTCGCTTATCGTCCGGCAGAGGAGCGTGCTTATATCTTCCATCACGCTTGGCGTCAAGTCTTGGATAAGTTCTATGATCCGACACTCCGGGGCATGGATTGGAAAGGGTATGAGACCGCTTACGCCCGTTTCCTTCCGCATATCAACAACAATTTTGATTTCCAAGAGATGCTTTCCGAGCTATTGGGCGAGTTGAACGGCTCCCATACGGGCGCTCGTTACAATCCGGGACTAACCGGGCCGGAAACCGCCAGCTTAGGCGCTTTCTTCGATAACGCATACACGGGCGACGGATTGAAGATCGAGGAAATCATCGCCAAGGGCCCGCTGACATTGGCCGACAGCCAGATAAAGAAAGGCTGTATCATCGAGAAGATAGACGGAACACCGATAAAGAAAGACGCCGATTATTATCCACTGCTAAGCGGTAAAGTCGGTAAGAAAGTAATGCTTTCTGTCTATGATCCTACCAGCAAACAGCGTTTCGAGGAACAGGTAAAAGCGATCAGTAACGGAGAGCAATCGAACCTCCTTTATAAAAGATGGATCGAGAATTGCCAAGAAACCGTAGATAAATTATCGAACGGGCAAATCGGGTACGTACATGTAAGAGGTATGAACAGCGAGAGTTTCCGCGAGGTCTATTCCGCCTTATTAGGCCGTTGCCGGAATAAGAAAGCCGTGATCGTGGATACCCGCCATAACGGAGGTGGCTGGTTGCATGATGATCTGGCTACCTTATTGAGCGGCAAGGAGTATCAGCGCTTCGAGCCTCGCGGACAATACATCGGTAGCGATCCTTACAATAAGTGGACCAAACCGTCCTGTGTCTTGATGTGCGAGGATAATTATTCGAACGCTCATGGTTTCCCTTGGGTTTATAAGACCTTAGGTATCGGCAAGCTGATCGGCGCCCCGGTTCCGGGAACCATGACAGCCGTATGGTGGGAAACGCAAATCGATCCGACCTTGGTGTTCGGTATCCCGCAAGTAGGCGTGAAAGATATGCAAGGCAATTATCTGGAAAACCAACAATTGCAACCGGATGTCGAGGTGTACAATACTCCCGAGGCGCAGCTCTCCGGCGAGGACACGCAATTAAAAAGAGCGGTAGAAGTGATGCTGCAAACTGTAAAATAGCTTTTCTAGGCCTCGGAAATGACTTTTCAACCTTGTAAAATGCCTTCCGAGGCCTCAGAAACGACTTTTCAACCTTGTAAAATGCCTTCCGAGGCCTCGGAAACGACTTTTCAACCTTGCAAAATGCTTTCCGAGACCTCGGAAATGACTTTTCAACCTTGCAAGGTGGTTTCCGAGATCTCGGAAGCCTCTTTCACTCACATCGAACAGAAGAAAGAAACGAAAAACGGAACTGTGAAGTCCACCAAGATTCCGTGAAAGATAGAGACAAAGACCAAATCCTTTCCACAATAACGGGTGATAATCGGCAATGTCGTATCCATCGTAGTAGCTCCTCCCGCGCAGATCGGAGATAGCCTTCCGAAATATCTAACGAACAACGGAGCGCCCAGCAAGGCGAATATCTCACGGATAATATTAGCGATCAAGGCGATCGTTCCTAACTCCGCCGCCAATTGCGCCCCCAGCGTCGGTTCTTTTAGCTCTGTTATCAAGATGGAGGATAATGAATAATAGGCGAAACCGCTTCCGACCGCCAAACAATCGAACACACTCCATTTGGTAAGAGCAAGGCTGATCAGGGCCGAGAAGCTCAACGTCCCGATAATAGTAGCCAGAGGCACCAATAAGAGTTTCGGCCGTATACTCGATAAAATATCTTTCAGTTTCTTATCGCTTCCTATGCTAATCCCTACTTGAAACATCAAGAGGTAAAGTACATAAACCGTTATATCATTCTCGATAATGACCCCGGGCAGATAACCGCTCCATCCCAGCAAGCACCCCAAGGCAAAGAAGCCCACGACGATCAAACTCCCTTTCATCCCCGGCTCCTTTCCTTAAAAAAGAAATGATAAACTCCCCACGCCGCCAAGACGCTACCCAACGTACCGGCCGAAGCAATCAACAAGGCTTGCCCGCCCAACGTCGTAAGATTATTCACGATAGACTCATTAGCCCCTACCGAAATTCCCAGCAGGAACAAAAGAAGAAGAATCGTATAAGAAATAGGCTTACCGATCTTTTGCAGCAATTCTACTTTACGAAAGAAATACCCGACGGCAATGCCGCAGAACATGATTCCGATTACTGTAAACATCCTTTTGTAGTTTTTGCCGCGAAGTTAACAGAAACTCACAGTACCACAAAGCGGTTACTTCTTCGTTTTCTTGAATTTCACGGGAATCTGCATACCTCCGGCGTCGGCCATTCCCTCTAACTTATTTCCTTTCTGGGTCATAGTTAAGTCTACAGGCGTTCCATCCACATAAAAAGAGCTGGTATAGGTATCTCCTTTCGCCTTGATATCATTTATCTCCAAGGTACTACCTTGTATATTCACTTTAGCGGTCAACTTGCCGTTCTCTTGCTTTATCTGAAAACTTCCATCTTGATATCCATACGGAGCGTCGGGGGCAGAGAAGGACCAATCGCCTACGAGCTTACTGAGATCTGCGGCTTTATCCTGTGCCGAGATCGTGATACAAAACAAAAGGCATAAAAGGGTGGTAAAGGCTTTCTTCATGTTCGTTCCCATAATCTTATGAATTAAATGAGTAATAGATTTAAATAACGTTCCAAATGTAGTGATTAATTTTCGATCTTCCGAGATATGTTCTAATATACGAGCATCAAATTCTTTCCCCAAAGGGGGTAATGCCTCGGCCTCATGAGATACGAACCAAGCCTTATAGGGTAATAAGTCGGGAGGTACCACCGCTGAGGAGAAAAACTGGCGTAATTCCCGCTCTTCCTCCACGGATGTGGCGCATTCCCAATATTTATCCAGCAACTTATTTATTCGTTGATAGTCCATACACGATCCATAAACAGATTACCTTACCGCATACCGCTCCATCCTTTCCTTATTTCCGGAATACGTTTCCCTCAATGCCAGATTACGCGCTACCATCATGCAATAGGAAGGTAAGTTCTCAATGACAATCCAGCTATCCCGGTCTTCCCAAACCTTAAGCAGGGCTTCCTGAACGATCTGCTCAGACTTCTCCACGTCTCCGGTAATCCGGAAAACAACCCGGAAAAGGTTATTCTTCAGCGGCAATATCTTTGTCGTAAATTCGTTTGTTCCCATACTTTTTTATCTATAAGACGAGCCAAGCCCGAAAAAGGTTGCAGATTTTAAAAGGAAATTTCCAATATTCCCCCAAAGCCATTATCTTTGTGACAGATGATTGATAATTCGCTTATTACAAACTAAATCAATAATAACAGTGAAAAGAACGATCTTATTTTTTCAGGCCGCTCTTGCCTGCCTGCTGGTAGGATGCAAGCAAGCGCCGGAGTCGCCGCGACTACAAGATGAGGTGAGGTATGTAGACCCATTCATCGGAACCGGGTTCCATGGACACACATTCCCCGGAGCTACCCGTCCGTACGCGATGGTACAACTAAGCCCGGATACCCATATCTTGGGATGGGACGCGAGCAGCGGTTACCATTATGATGATGACCATATCTACGGGTTCAGCCACACGCATCTTTCTGGTACGGGTATCGGTGATCTGGGTGACGTAGCTTTATTACCTTTCTCCGGTGGAGATTCCATCAAACCAGTAGCTACCTTCAAGAAAGACACTGAGAAAGCGACACCGGGGTATTATGCCGTACGCTTGGATAACTTTGGCATCAACGTGGAATTGACTTCTACGGATCGTGTAGGTTTCCACAAATATACATACGACAATCCCAAAGAACGTCGTGTCCTGCTTGACTTAGGGCATATCCTTCAACCGAACTGGGGACATAAGCTGATCGGTAACCAATATTTACTTGTAAACGACTCCACGGTGGAAGGAACCGTGAAGACACAAGGTTGGGCGCATTTCCATTCTATGTCCTATCGGATTACTTTCTCGGAACCGATCGAGACGGTATACCAATACATCGGGGGGAAATTACGTAAAGACTCCTTGTTCTTACGCCTAAATACGGCAGAAGATTTGAAGTTCCATTACAAATTCGCTGAAAAGGCACAACCGCTTTATGTAAAAGTAGCCTTATCCGTAGTCGATCCGGAAGGCGCCGAGAAGAATCTCGAGGCAGAATTGCCCGGATGGGATTTCGATAAGACCCGTGAGGAATCAACGCATATTTGGAACGAGGCGTTAAACTTGATCCAGATCGAGGCAGATCCGAAAGTCATGGTCAATTTCTATACGGCGCTCTACCATACCATGATCGCCCCCTTCGCTTATCAAGACGTGGACGGGCGTTATTTGGGTATGGACAAGAAAGTGCATACCGCCGAACCGGGTTACGTAAATTATTCCGTATTCTCCTTGTGGGATACGTTCCGTGCGCTTCATCCGTTAATGACAATCATTAATCCGGACTTAGCGACTGATTGGGGTAAGGTACTCGTGCAAGGTTATAAAGAAGGTGGAATATTACCCAAATGGCCTTTAGCCTCTAGTTATACAGGTTGTATGGTAGGATATCCGGCCGTCTCGGTCCTCGCCGACCTTGTAGCGAAAGATTTAGCGGAAGGTGATATGAGCACGTGGGCGGAAGCCGGCGCACGTTCTTCCGTTTACCGTGAGGATCTTGCCGAGAAGTTCAAAGGAACCCGTGAGTTGGATCTGATCACGATGCACCCTTACTATAAGGAGAAATATGGTTTCGTCCCCGCCGACTCTGTTCCCGAATCCGTATCGTGGGGATTGGAGATGGCATACGAGGATTGGTGTATCTCCCAAATCGCCAAGAAGGCAGGTAATATAGAGTTGGCGAATGAGTATGCCAAGAAAGCCGAATACTACAAACGCTATTTAGATCCCGAGACGAAAATGATGCGTCCGGTAATGGGCGACGGTTCTTTCCGTACTCCATTCAACCCTCGCTATTCTTCGCATATGAAAAGCGACTATACCGAAGGGAATGCCTTTCAATGGAGTTTCTTCGCACCACATGATATGGATAACTTCATCGCCGCTATCGGTGGCAAGAAAGAGCTGGAAACACGTTTAGACACCCTGTTCACCACCTCTTCCCAGATTGACGGGGCGGAAGCCTCCGGAGATATTACCGGATTGATCGGCCAATACGCTCATGGAAACGAGCCGAGCCACCATATGGCCTATCTTTATAACTGGACAGATTCTCCATGGAAAGGGCAAGGGTATTTAGATTATATCATGCAGAATTTCTACACGAATGAACCGGATGGTATCATCGGTAATGAGGATTGCGGACAGATGTCTGCTTGGTATGTCATGAGCGCCCTAGGTTTCTATCAGGTAAGTCCGGGTATTCCGGTTTACACATTGGGCCGTCCGATGGTAAATAAGGCTTCTATGCACGTAAAAGGCGGTATTTTCGAGATCGTGGCGACCAACAATAGTCCCGCCAATAAATACGTTAAAGAAGTCAAGCTAAACGGTAAAGTCCTAGAGACTCCTTTCATCAGCCACTCCGATATCATAAATGGAGGTAAGCTTGAGTTTATCATGACCGATCAACCGGTAAAATAAATTCATATAAAGAAACATAAAAACAAAGGGCGAATCAGTACACTGGTTCGCCCTTTATCTTATATTTGCCCTCAAACGATTAAATTGAAAAGCTATGTTACTCACAACAACTAACACGATCGAAGGAAAAGAAATTACCCAGTACTTCGGAATCGTATCCGGTGAAACGATCATCGGAGCGAATGTATTCAAAGATTTCTTCGCAGGCATCCGGGATATTGTCGGAGGACGTGCAGGTTCTTACGAGAGTGTCTTACGCGAAGCGAAAGAAACGGCCTTGAAAGAAATGAGCGATCATGCGGCACGAATGGGCGCAAACGCTGTAATCGCCGTAGATCTAGATTATGAGACCGTAGGAGGAAGCGGAAGCATGCTGATGGTTACCGCCGCCGGGACAGCCGTACGCTACCAATAATCCCCAAAATGAAATACTTTGGAGCCGGATTAAGCGAATCACATAAAGAACTAAACCGCATTATCCGTAAACCGGAATTAATAGAGCAAACCAAGGAGCTCTTTCTTGAGATTCATGGAAAATTACACCTCTCTGTGGTGTCTGGTAATGAGAGAAACGAGGTCGATGAGCTAGTCGGAGATTTAAGAGAGGATGAATATGCCATTATGCCTACAGCGAAAGATGAAACCATCGCTTGGGTATTATGGCACATCAGCAGAATTGAGGATCTGACCATGAATATATTAGTTAACGGGGAAAAGCAGATCTTCAATGAAGACTGGCAAACCCGAATGAATTCCCCTATCAGAGACACAGGAAATGCCTTATCTGATAACCAGATTATTCAGCTAAGCAAAAGTCTACGTATTCAAGAACTCTTAGAATACAGGAATGAAGTAGGACGAAAAAGCAGAGAAATCATCCGAACCTTATCTCCCGATGATATACGTCGCAAAATCCCAACTCAAAGGATAAGCCGGATATTAGAAGAAGGTGGTATCACAAATCATGAAGATTCGATTTGGTTGCTTGATTTCTGGGCTAAAAAAGATATAGCTGGTATTTTATTAATGCCTCCTACCAGACATGTCATGTTACATCTAAATGACTGTTGTAAATGGAAGCTAGCAATAAGAGGCAGACATCATTGAAAATTAAACGGCTGGTGTATATAACAAAAAAAGGAGTCAACCCTTTCGGACTGACTCCTCTCTCTTCCGGCTTTCGCCTTTCTCAAGACGGCGGCTACCTACTCTTCCACTGTTACGCAGTACCATCGGCGTGACGA
>OGQG01002114.1_pt1 | contig 12604 bp, 10 predicted proteins | sample 1553201 | NCBI WGS metagenome assembly OGQG01 (sample SAMEA2579925, study PRJEB22360) | human gut metagenome | biome: human gut; feature: human-associated habitat; material: faeces | place: Denmark | collected 2008/2010
GTCTGCTTTATCACAGGAAAGTAGATTTTTAAGGAGGAATGCGATAAATGGATTTTTCGCATGTGTCGGTTTTGCTGAAAGAAACCGTAGGAAATCTGATCACTGATCCGAATGGTATTTATGTAGACGGTACGTTGGGCGGCGCCGGGCACAGTTATGAAATATGCAGCCGGCTGTCTGAGCAGGGACGTCTGATCGGGATCGATCAGGATGCGGACGCAATTGCAGCAGCGACCAAGAGGCTGGAGCCTTTCAAAGATAAAGTAACGATCATAAGAAGCAATTATTGTGAGATGCCGGCAAGACTCCGAGAGATCGGTATTCAGAATGTAGACGGTATTATGTTGGATCTTGGGGTTTCTTCCTATCAATTGGATGAACCGGCAAGGGGGTTTACCTATAAGGATGAACATGCACCGTTGGACATGCGGATGGATCAGCGTCAGGCTATGACAGCAAAAGATATTCTGGCAGAATATAGCGAACAGGAACTTTATCGGATGATCCGCGATTATGGAGAGGATAAGTTTGCGAAAAATATTGCAAAGCATATTGTGCAGGCCAGACAGGAAGCACCCATCGAGACAACGGGTCAGTTAAATGAAATCATTCGGGCGGCAATTCCGGCAAAAGTCCGGGCTACAGGAGGACATCCTGCAAAGCGCACGTATCAGGCGATCCGTATTGAGCTGAACCAAGAACTGGATGTACTGGAGAATTCACTGGATGAGATGATCCGGATGCTGAATCCGGGAGGAAGGTTATGTATCATTACATTCCATTCACTGGAAGATCGCATCGTAAAGATGAATTTTAAGAAAAATGAAAATCCATGTACCTGTCCACCGGATTTTCCGGTATGTGTATGTGGCAAGAAATCCAAAGGAAAAGTGATCACGAGAAAACCGATTCTGCCAAGTGAGACAGAAATGGAAGAGAATCCGAGATCTAAGAGTGCAAAACTCAGAATCTTTGAAAGAAGATATCTTTAATTAAGTATAGAAGTAGAAAGTTGTGAGATGTAGATGGAGAGGACGAACAGAGCAGTCACATCCAGAAAAAACAGAACAAATGCCAGAAATGCCCGTGGAATGTATGTGGATGGGAATGCGGTGCGAAGACTGCAGGAAGTTCCTGCGAGACCGTATCAGGCTCCTGGAGTGCAGACCGCGCGGCGAGTTCGTGAAAATATGCCGGAGAGACCGGCAGCTCAACCGAGACAGCTCAGTCGGGAAGCACAGAGAAACAGAGAAAAAGCAAAGAGCATGGGACGCGGTTTTGTGGTGTTCCTTGCAGTGGTAAGTGTTGCCGTACTTTTTTGCTGTGTCAATTATCTTCAGCTGAAATCGGAGCTGACAGGTAAGATAAAAACAGTTGCTTCTCTGGAAACAGAACTGTCACAGATTAAAGAAGACAACAATGCATATGAGAGTCAGGTAACTTCAGATGTGGATCTGAATACGATCAAGAAGCTTGCCATAGGGCGTCTGGGAATGAATTATCCGAAAGATGACCAGAAAAAGACTTATACTATGCCGAGTAACAGTTATGTAAGACAGTATCAGGAAGTTCCTGAGTCCAAGAGGTGATAGATCATTGAGCAATACCAATACGAGGAATCGAAGAAGACCTCAGAAAAAAATTAATCACAAAATGAGAGGAAAGCTAGTAGGACTATTCGCTGTAGTGCTACTAGCTTTAGTTGGTTTACTGGGCAGAATTACTTATATTAATGCTACCAGTGGCAAAAAATACAAAAAACAGGTTCTGACACAGGCACAGCAGAAGTATCAGAGCAGTACTCTTCCAGCGAAAAGAGGAGATATTTATGACCGTAACGGTAATATTCTGGCGACAAGTCAGAAAGTGTATTCTGTGATCCTTGACTGCAAGACCGTCAACTCTGATGAAAAATATGTAGAACCGACAGTAAGAGCACTGACAGATGTGCTGGGACTTGATGAAGACAAGATTCGGTCGATCCTTTCCGCCGAGGATACGAAGAACAGCCAGTATCAGATCCTGAAGAAGCAGCTCTCCATGGATGAGAAAAAAGCTTTTGAAGATTATGAATCTCCGGCTGAAGACAGCGAGCTGTCAGATGCACAGAAAGCAGAGCGGGCAAATATAAAAGGGGTATGGTTTGAAGAAGATTATCTGAGAAGCTATCCGTTTAATGAGCTTGCAAATGATGCGATTGGATTTACACTTTCCAGAGATACGGCAGACGTAGGGCTGGAGAGTTACTATAACAGTACGTTGATGGGGACGGATGGCCGTCAGTATGGATATATCAATGACAATGCAGATGTGGAACAGACGATCATCGATCCGAAAGACGGACAGAGTATTGTAACAACCTTGGATGTGGGTGTACAGCAGATTGTTGAAAAATATGTTAATGGATTTAAAGAAGCCATGGGAGCAAAAAATATCGGTGTGATCGCAATGAAGCCATCTACCGGTGAGATTATTGCCATGGATGGCGGGGACCGCTATGATCTGAATGATCCGCGAGATCTTTCCAGCAAGTGTTCCGAAGAAGAAATTGCGGCAATGAGTGATGAAGATACAGTGACGGCGTTGAATGCCATGTGGAGTAATTTCTGTGTTACTGAGACATATGAACCGGGATCTGTTGTGAAGCCGATCGTTATGGCGGGAGCACTGGAAAAAGGCAAGATTTCAGAAACAGATACTTTTGTCTGTGATGGTGGACAGACGTTTGGTGCGAATGGTGATACGTATATCAAGTGTGCGGTATGGCCGGATGCGCATGGTACAGAGGCACTGCGGGATGTTATTGCAAATTCCTGTAATGATGCGATGATGCAGATCGCAGCAAAAATGGGAACAGAACAGTTCCTGAAGGCACAGACATTGTTCAACTTTGGAAGCCGCACGGGAATCGATCTTCCAAATGAGGGATCAGGTGTTATTCATACGGCAGATACCATGGGTGAAACAGAACTTGCCTGTTCTGCATTTGGACAGGGATTTACCTGCACGATGATCCAGGAGATCAATGCAATGTGTTCTGTTATCAATGGAGGCTCCTATTATCAGCCTCATCTGGTAAGTGAGATCAAAGACAGCAGTGGTTCAACTGTAAAGAAATTTGATCCGATTTTTATGAAACAGACAGTTTCTTCAGAGATATCAGCAGATATCCGTTCTTACATGCAGGCCAGCGTGCAGGAAGGTACCAGTGGTACATCCAAGGTACAGGGTTACAGTTCCGGTGGTAAAACAGGTACTGCCGAAAAACTTCCGCGAGGAAATGGTAAATATCTGGTTTCATTTATTACATTTGCTCCGGTAGATGATCCGCAGATTCTGCTCTATGTAGTTGTGGATGAACCGAATACAGAGGACCAGGCCGACAGTAAATATCCGCAGTATATCGCACAGGGAATTCTGTCAGAACTTCTTCCGTATCTGAATGTTACTCCGGATGAATCTGAAGACGGCAGTGTTCCTGAGACAGAACTCTGGGAAGGATTTAAAGGCCACCTGGTAGATGTATCCGGAAGTAGTGTGGATGAAAAGGGAAATCTGGTGGATGGCAGTGGAAACCGCGTGGATCTTGAAGGAAACCGTATTGATGAAAATGGTTATCTTTTAAATGACAACGGAGAACACAAGCTGGATGATAACGGACAGTATATCATGTCCACATATCTGATTACGTCTTCTTCGGATTCAGACACTACGTTGAAGGAAGCGATTTCAGATACCAATGTTCCTGCACCACCGGAAGAGGATGAATCGGACACTACAGAAAATAACGATATGGAAAGCGAAGGCATCACAAACGAAGAGGCCGGGCTGGACTAAATAAAGAGTCGTACACATCTCCTCTGGAGAACAGTCATATATTGTTAAGACTGTTTTCCAGAGGATTTTTTTATGAAAAAAAATTATACATTTCATAAAAGGAAAGTGTGGATCGTTTTCTTTTTGTGTCTGCTGATGATCTTGTGTCTGATTGGCAGACTGATCTATCTTATGGGCTTTCGTTCGGATTATTATTATGAAAAAGCGGAGGATCTTCATGAACGGGAAAGAGACATTAAGGCCGCACGTGGTGAAATTGTGGACGCAAAGGGAAAAGTACTTGCTGCAAATAAAACAGTGTGTACGATTTCTGTAATTCACAGTCAGATAAAAGAGCCGGAAAAAGTGATCGCTCTTCTGACAGAAAAACTGGGGATATCTGAGCAGACTGTACGGAAAAAAGTAGAAAAAATTTCTTCCATAGAAAGAATACGTACAAATGTGGAGAAAGAAACAGGAGATGAAATTCGAAATGCAGGATTTGCGGGGATAAAAGTAGATGAAGATTACAGGCGTTACTATCCGATGGGGACACTCGCGTCGAAGGTGCTTGGGTTTACAGGCGGGGATAATCAGGGAATCATTGGACTGGAAGTGGAATATGATGATATTCTAAAGGGAAAACCTGGAAAAATCCTGACAACAACGGATGCGAGAGGGATTGAACTGGACGGAATCGGTGAAAACAGAGAAGAACCACAAAAAGGCTATACACTGAGAATAAGTCTGGATGCAGATATACAGAAATATGTACAGCAGGCGGCACAGAAAGTGATGGAAGAAAAACAGGCCGAAAGGGTTTCCATACTCCTTATGAATCCGCAGAATGGAGAAATTTATGCCTGCGTAAATGTTCCGGAATTTGATCTGAATGAGCCTTTTGAACTGAATTCAGGCATGGATGCAGAAGGGATGAGTGAAGAAAAAAAACAGGATCTTCTGAATCAGATGTGGAGAAATCCGTGTCTGAATGATACATATGAACCAGGATCGACTTTTAAGATCATTACGATGGCAGCCGGCCTTGCGGAAGGAGTAGTATCATTGAACGATTCTTTTTACTGCCCGGGATATAAGCTGGTGGAGGACCGGCGAATCCACTGTGCAAACCGAAGAGGCCATGGAGCACAGAATTTTGTGAAAGGTGCGGAAAATTCCTGCAATCCGGTGTTTATTGAGGTGGGATTACGGCTTGGTGCGGATAAGTACTATCAGTATTTTCGACAGTTTGGACTGATGGAAAAGACCGGGATCGATCTTCCGGGAGAGGCGGGAACGATCATGCATCAGGAAGAAAATATGGGAGAAGTGGAACTTGCGACGGTATCGTTTGGACAGTCTTTTCAGATCACACCGATTCGTCTGGCAGCAACTGTGAGTTCCCTGATCAATGGTGGAACGCTGATCACTCCTCATTTTGGAGTGGCGATTGAGTCATCAGATGGAGAAACAGTAAAGGCGCTGGAATATTCCAATGGCAGAAAGATTCTGGATGGCAAGATCTCTGAAACTGTCCGGTATATCCTGGAGCAGGTAGTTGAGGAGGGATCCGGGCGCAATGCAGCAGTGGAGGGATATCGGATTGGCGGAAAGACTGCAACATCACAGACGCTTCCCAGAAGTGCAAATCGCTATATTTCTTCGTTTCTGGGATTCGCACCGGCAAATGATCCGAAAGTTCTTGCATTGTGTATTATCCATGATCCACAGGGAATTTATTATGGAGGAACGATCGCAGCTCCCGTTGTGAGAAGTATCTTCGAAAATATACTCCCGTATCTGGGAGTTGATAAATCAGACGAAAAGCCTTATAATCAAACGTAATAAAAAACGAAAGAATGATAAGAGGTGTGAGGATGAATATTCAAGTTGTATTCCCGGTACTGATCTCATTTGCGATCAGTGTGATCCTGGGACCAGTCATCATCCCGTTTCTGAGAAAACTCAAGATGGGACAGACAGAACGAGTGGAAGGTGTGCAGTCGCATCTGAAAAAGGCAGGAACTCCGACAATGGGTGGAGTGATCTTTCTGATCGCTGCAGTGGTTACTTCTCTGTTCTATGTAAAAGACTATCCGGCAATTATTCCGGTACTGTTTCTGACACTTGGATTTGGAATCATCGGTTTTCTGGATGATTATCTGAAAGTTGTACTGAAACGTTCAGACGGACTGCTGGCATGGCAGAAATTTGGACTGCAGGTCGTTGTGACCGGTATTTTTGTTTTTTATATCCTGAACTATACAAATATTGATCTTGCAATGCGTATCCCATTCTGGCCGGATCATTATCTGAACCTTGGATGGCTTGCGATTCCGGTGTTGTTTTTTGCTGTGATCGGTACTGTAAACGGTGTGAACTTTACAGATGGCCTGGATGGACTGGCTTCCAGCGTGACTTTGATCGTAGCGGTATTTTTTACCGTAGTTTCCATTGGAACAAAGAGCGGGATCGAACCTGTGACAGGAGCCGTTGTCGGTGGACTGATGGGATTCCTTCTGTTTAATGTATATCCGGCAAAAGTGTTTATGGGAGATACCGGTTCTCTGGCACTGGGCGGATTTGTGGCAGGTGCTGCATATATGATGCAGATGCCGCTGTTTATTTTGCTGATCGGTCTGATTTATCTGGTAGAAGTACTTTCTGTCATGATTCAGGTAACTTATTTTAAAGCCACTCATGGCAAACGTATCTTTAAAATGGCGCCAATCCATCATCATTTTGAACTGTGTGGATGGTCAGAAACGAGAGTTGTAGCAGTATTTTCTGTAATTACTGCTGTTATGTGCCTGATCGCACTTCTGGCATTATAAGATGTCCGGACAAAAAGGTCAAAATCCACATGAGCTTGCTCATAGGTAATAAGGAGGAAATTAAAATGAATTTACAGGGGAAAAAAGTGCTTGTATTTGGTTCCGGAAAAAGTGGAATCGGTGCAGCAGAGCTTCTGGCGAAAGTAGGGGCGCAACCTGTCATTTATGATGGAAATAAAGATCTTGATAAAGAGACTGTAATAAAAAAAGTTCCAGATTGCAACAATATTGAAGTATATGCAGGAGAACTTCCGGAAGAAGTGCAGAAGAGACTGGATCTGGTAGTGTTGAGTCCTGGTGTACCGACGGATATTCCGCTTGTAAAGAGCTTTTATGAACAGGGACTTCCGGTATGGGGTGAGGTAGAACTTGCGTATCGTACCGGCAAGGGAAGAGTACTGGCAATTACAGGAACAAATGGCAAAACAACTACAACAGCTCTTCTGGGAAAGATTATGAGTGATGCAGAAGATTCTGTTTTTGTAGTAGGAAATATTGGAACTCCATATACATCAAAGGCACTGGAAATGAAAGATAGCTCCACAACAGTGGCCGAGATCAGCAGTTTCCAGCTGGAAACGATCGAAGAGTTTGCGCCGAAGGTAAGTGCAATCCTGAATATTACGGAAGACCATCTGAACAGACACCATACGATGGAAGAATATATCCGCGTCAAAGAACTGATCGTCAAAAATCAGACAGCAGAGGATTACTGTATCCTGAACTATGAAGATGAAGTGCTTCGTGAGTTTGGCAGACACATTGTTCCGAAAACTGTGTATTTTTCAAGCGTGAGAAAACTGGACGAGGGTATTTATCTGGATGGAGATCTGATCGTACTGAAAACAGCAGACGAAGAAATCCCTCTGGTACATACAGGAGAACTGAAACTTCTCGGACAGCACAATTTTGAGAATGTTATGGCGGCATCTGCAATGGCATATTATGCAGGTGTGTCTGTGGAAAATATCCGTAAGAGCATCTGTGCGTTCACAGCAGTAGAACACCGCATTGAATATGTCATGGAGAAAAATGGTGTTGCATATTATAATGATTCCAAGGGAACCAATCCTGATGCAGCAATAAAAGGAATCCAGGCAATGAACCGTCCGACGCTCCTGATCGGTGGTGGTTACGACAAAGGTTCCAGTTATGATGAGTGGCTGAATTCTTTTGACGGGAAGGTAAGATATCTGGTGCTGATCGGCCAGACGCGTGACAAGATCAAAGAGGCGGCAGAACGTCTTGGTGTCTGCCCATGCATTCTCTGTGAAAATCTTGAGGAGGCAGTAAAGATATGTGCCGAAAAAGCCAATCCTGGTGATGCGGTACTTCTTTCACCGGCATGTGCAAGCTGGGGACAGTTTGATAATTATGAACAGCGTGGAGACATGTTCAAAGAATATGTAAGAGCATTGTAATATAAGACCAGACTTCTGTGACGGAAGTCTGGTCTTTGCATATATTAACTGTAAGAGACTCTGTGGGAGTGGATCATTTGGATGAAATTCACGTGATTGGGGGAAACTGTCTTAAGGGCAGCATAACTGTGCAGGGATCAAAAAATACAGTACTTCCGATCATGGCTGCATCACTGCTTCAGAGGGAAATCTGTGTTCTGAGAGGCTGTCCGCGTATTCTTGATGTCTGTTATATGGAAGAAATCCTTCACATTCTGGGAGTCGTTACCTGGTGGAAGGGCCATGATCTGTATCTTGACTGCAGCAAAGTCTGTGGAATGGAAATTGCCTCGGAATATACAGGAAGAATGCGTTGTTCTGTGATTCTGCTGGGAGCACTTCTCGGCAGAAACCAAAGAGGTGTGATCGGTTATCCGGGCGGCTGCGTGATCGGAAAACGTCCGATAGATCTTCATCTGTATGCGCTGAAAAGTCTGGGTGCGATAATTTCAGAAAAAAACGGAAAAATTCAGGCAGATTGCAAAAAACTGAAAGGGCAGGAGATAAATTTTCCTGACAGAAGTGTAGGGGCCACGGAACAGGCACTGCTTGCAGCTGTTCTGGCTGAAGGAGAGACCGTACTCAGAAATTGTGCAAGAGAACCTGAGATTACATGGCTTTGCAGATTTCTGCAAAAGATGGGAGCACGGATCTGTCATGAGAAAGAAGGGTGCATCCGGGTTCAGGGAGTGACCTCTCTTCACGGGACAGAGATGCTGATACCGGCAGACCGGATCGTTACGGGAACATATCTTTGCGCGGCTGCAGCTTCGCGTGGATCAGTGACTGTGGAGAATGCACCTGAGGGAGAAATGGAGGCGTTCCTTGAAGTATATCGGAAAATGGGTGGACAATATGAATGGAAGAGTGGTAAACTAATAGCGAATGGAGCCGGAATACAATTTTCGGTTCCGTTTCTGGAAACAGAAGCTTATCCGGGATTCCCGACAGATCTTCAGTCACCACTGCTGGCAGTACTGACTACAGTTCCGGGAATAAGCCGTATAAGGGAGAATATATCTGAGAACCGGTTTAAGATATGCAGTGAACTTACAAAAATGGGGGCACACATAGAAGTCAGGGGAAGCGAAGTAAAAATTTGTGGAAGCAGATTAAAGGGATGCAGGCTGCGGGCAGAGGAACTGAGAGGTGGAGCAGCGCTAGTGATTGCGGCTCTTGCAGCAGATGGAGAATCTGTGATAGAGGGTGTTCCTTTTATCCGAAGAGGGTATGAAGACATTTGCAGAGATTTGAGGTACCTTCAGGCAGAAATCTATATGGAGGATATCTTATCGGTTTGAGTTAATATGAGTTCAGAGGATACAGGTATTAGTTTTTTATGAGAACATCCAATTACAGGAAATTTAAAATAACAAAAAAACAGGCGAAACTGGTCGGAGGAGCTGCTGCTGTTGCTGTTCTGGCCGGGATTATTTTTTTCTTTGCTTTTTTTCATGTGTCAAAGGTGGAAGTGATGGAAAGTAACCACTATACAAAAGAAGAACTGAAGGAAATGGTTCTTACAGGAGCTTTTTCTTCTAATTCTGTTCTGGCACCGATCACGTGTTCAAAAAATAATGTGCAGGGTGTGCCATATATTGAAGGATATTCCGTCAGCAGATCCGGTCGGAACTCGATCGTGATCAGTGTCCGTGAGAAAAGTGTAGTGGGTTGTATCCCATATCTTGACAGCTATGTGTATTTTGATCGAAATGGAATGTTTGTAGAAGGCGACAAGACCAGGGATGAGTCTGTCCCCTATTTTGAGGGTATTCAGGTAAAAAAAGTTGTTATGAACGAAAAACTTCCGATTAAGGATGCTGTTCTAAATACTGCGGTTGCACTTTCTACGATTTTTGCAAAAAATGATCTCCAGCCAGATTATATCCAGCTGGAGGATGATTCCACCATAGACCTTATTTATGGAGACATCACGGTAAAACTTGGAAAAGATAAATATCTGGAAGATAAAATGTCCAGAATGGTTGCGATTCTTCCACAGATTACGGGTGAGAAGGGGATCCTTCATATGGAGAATATCACAGAAAGTTCTAAAACAGTGACTTTTGAAAAAGAGGAAGAGGAAGTAACTGCAGAGAACTGGACCGGAGGTTATGATGAAAATGGTGATTATACCGGTGATGGTGAATACGATGAAAATGGCAATTATGTAGGAGCAAAACCAAAGACGGCACTTGATTATGCAAAAGAAAACTGGGTAGGCGGTTATGACGAAGAAGGCGATTATACAGGTTCCGGTGAATATGATGAAAATCTGAACTATGTTGGATCGGAGCCGACGCAGGAACTTCTGGACAGCTTTGGAGACTGGACAGGCGGATATAATGAATCCGGTGGCTTTGATGGTGTTAGCGAGTATGACAAAGATGGCAACTACGTGGGACCTATGCCGGATAATGACGGCACTTCTTCAGGTGATACTTCGGAGGAAGATTCAGAAGAAGACAGTTCTGATACGAATACAGATTCCTCGGATGAAGATACTGAGAGCTACAGTGATGAAGAGTCGGATGGCTGGGATCAGGGAGATATAGATGAGGAATCTTATGAGTGATGGAAATGGCGAATAATAGTGAAAAAAGTATAAAAAAACAAAAATAGTAGTTGATTAATTCGAAAAAAAAATATATGATATATCTATATGCAGCCTGATACGCTGATATCAGGTAAATAAAGGAGGAAGTACATTGTTAGAGATTATGTCAAATGAAGCTGAGTCCTCTGCAAAGATTATTGTAATCGGTGTAGGCGGGGCTGGTAATAATGCAGTTAACAGAATGGTGGAAGAAGCCATCGGAGGAGTTGAGTTTGTTGGTGTAAATACTGATAAACAGGCCCTGACACTTTGCAAAGCTCCAACAGTACTTCAGATTGGTGAAAAGATTACAAAAGGCCTTGGCGCCGGTGCACAGCCGGAAGTTGGTCAGAAGGCCGCTGAAGAGAGCATAGAAGAAGTAAAACAGTTGATCGAAGGTGCTGACATGGTATTTGTTACCTGTGGAATGGGTGGTGGTACCGGTACAGGTGCAGCTCCTGTTATTGCAGCAGCAGCTAAGGAAATGGGAATCCTGACCGTTGGCGTTGTAACAAAACCTTTCCGTTTTGAAGCAAAAACACGTATGAACAATGCTCTTACAGGAATCGAGAATCTGAAGAAAGCTGTTGATACATTGATCGTTATCCCGAACGATAAACTGCTCGAGATCGTAGACCGTCGTACAACTATGCCGGAAGCACTTCGCAAAGCTGACGAGGTTCTGCAGCAGGCTGTCCAGGGAATTACAGACCTGATCAATCTGCCGGCACTGATCAACCTTGACTTCGCGGATGTTCAGACAGTTATGACAGATAAAGGAATCGCACATATCGGTATTGGTGAGGCCAGAGGAGATGACAAGGCTATGGAAGCTGTTCAGCAGGCTGTATCCTCTCCGCTGCTTGAGACAACCATCAAAGGTGCTACTCATGTGATCATCAATATTTCCGGAGATATTTCTCTTATGGATGCAAATGATGCAGCAAGCTATGTACAGGAGCTGACAGGTGAAGATACAAACATCATCTTTGGCGCTATGTATGATGATTCTGTTGCAGACTATGCTAAGATCACAGTTATTGCAACCGGATTATCCGATACAGCTGCAAAGACCACTCCATTTGGTACAAGAAGCAATACAACACCATTTGGTGTACGTAAACCGGCAGCAGGTACATCTGCACCGTCTTCCAGTACAATGTCCATGCCAAGCTTCAGTCTGCCGACTATGAACAATGGTTCTTATACAGGCAAAGTTCCGACCAGCACAGTACAGAAGAAAGATATCCAGATTCCGGATTTCCTGAGAAACAGATAGGAAGCGACAGGATTAGAAACTGAATGATTCAGACATAAAAAAGACGCTGTTTGATGCAGCGTCTTTTTGAGCGTCAGGATCAGCATTTGCAGGAGAAGGTATTACATTTTGTTTCGTTACATCCGTCTGTGCTGCATCCGGCCACATCAATGGCAGAAGCCGTACATTTGCGCTGATCGTTATAGGTACATTCCTGAGCTTTACAGTCGATGTTGATTTTTTCACAGCCGCAGTGATGAGCTTTGCTGTTTGTCATACCGGCAGTCGCGCGGTCACGAAAACTTCCACAGTTTGTTTCATCTGCACGATGAGCATTATCTCCTGTAATCTCAATATCGCCTCTGGAACAGAGCTCATTTTCATTGTAAAGACATTTTGTGGCACTACATTTCAGAATTGTCATAATAGAAGCCTCCTTCTTATATAATGATATGATTATGCATAACAGCAAACGTCATGCAGGAATAGTATGCGCTGAAAAAATAAAAATATGTATAAAAAATAACTTGACATTATATAAAAGACATGATATCTTTTTAAAGTACGTGGAAAACGAAGCAGAGTTTCACTCTCACCTCAGCGCATACTTAGATGCGGCTCGGGTTCATATTGCACAGCA
>OGQG01002117.1_pt1 | contig 12602 bp, 12 predicted proteins | sample 1553201 | NCBI WGS metagenome assembly OGQG01 (sample SAMEA2579925, study PRJEB22360) | human gut metagenome | biome: human gut; feature: human-associated habitat; material: faeces | place: Denmark | collected 2008/2010
TGATTTATAACTAATTTTTTATAGATTTTTATATGAAAATACATAATTATATTCAAAAAGGTCTGTATTTAATGCGCAAAAAGCTTTCAATCATATCCGAAAAGATGCGATTGAAAGCTTTTTTCACATTATCTAATAAACTTGTTACTTGTTGAGTATAGTTTCATACAGAATTATAAAGGTATCATTTAGAACTTTAGGCTGTAAAAGTCATTCCCATAGATTTTGCAATCTCTTCCAGCTTATCTGTGGCAAAACCGGTATATTTTTTAATTTTGTCAATTGGTTCTTTATCTTCGAGCATCATTTTTGCAAGGGACAGATTTTTCTGTTCTACACCTTGTTCCACGCCCTGTTCGATGCCCTGTTCAATACCCTGTTCAACAAGTGCTTTTCCAAGATTACACATATCCTGCACCTCGCTTTCAAATTCTTCTGTCATGGCAATGCCGAAATCATCCTGAAGACGGGCTTTCTTTGTTTCCGGCGATATGGAAAGAGAAAAGAGTGTGTTCAGCAGATCAAGGATCTCCAAATCACTTTCTTTATCAGCATCACCCAGGTTTACGATCACAACTTCCATAAGGTCATAGCTGTCCGGACTTTCATAAGGTTTCCCCAATACCGTATCCTGTACTGTGTGATAGCGGAAGATTCCGTTCCTGCGTTTTTTTGCCGGATCCGGACAGATCCAGATGCTGTAGACTTTCTGGAGTTCTTCATAATGTTCTCCGGTAAAGACAGTCCCATACTGTTCGGATATCATTCTTGCGCAGTAATAGAAACCTCTTGTAACTAACGGATATCCCGGAGTGTCATTTAACTGGATCTCCAGATTGATGATCAGCTGCACCGGCTCTGCGCTGCCAGGGATGTATGCCCTGAAACGGATGTCATAATACACAGTCTGTTCCCTGATTGCATTTGCCTCGGAATTAAGACTGTCTATCCGTTCGTTTCCATCCAGTGTCCCGGTATGGTCAGGCTGATCCTGATGCACTGCCCGGCTGGAAACTTCGATGTTGTCCTTTAAGCAGTTTTCGCAGATAAACTTAACACTGTATTGGGAAAATTCTTTTGTACAGGATTTGAGGATCCAGGCAGCAACTGCCTTATAGGTTAATAGTTTCTTGGCACATTCGTCATATCTTGCACGTTCTGCGGCAAGGTCTATCGTCTGTGCCAGATCTGTCTGATGTACTATGGATGTCACCTCCCTGTCACATATTTTGTATTTATATTTTATCAGAGCTGTTGTTTGTTTACCAGAGAAACTTTTCGACAATCATAGAATAAATTTTGACAAAAAAGAACCCCTATCGTAATGATGATAGGAGTCCTATTTGGAAATTTCTGTTCTTCTTGCTTTATAAAAATTTCTGTATCATTTTATGTAAAGATTACTTTCTTCCCGGATTTTTTCGATGATCTGACCCCAGTAGCTCATAAATGCGGATTGCTTTATGGCAGCCCCTGTTAGGTCTGAATCCAATGTGGTCCTTTTTAAAGAAAATTGGCTTTATGAAAAATTCAGGATTTTTTTATTTGGAAATTAGATGTTCAGACCCTTTGGATAATGACTATGTACATTATTCATATAGCTGGGATGGTTTTATGTATGGGTAAGGAATTTTATGTTATATAAATTTTAGAGTTCTTTTATGTGGAGATTATTATCTTTCCGGTTATTTTCGATGGTCAGACCCCTCCAGACAGCAGATGCTTCTGGACGCAGGACATACAAAATTGCAGGGATTTTTAAAGAAGACGATCTGCAGGGAATCCGAAGATTCCAGGGATATGCAGAAACACTCTTCGAAGTAGGACTGCAGGTCGATGACCGCCATATCTGGTGGTTCCATTCCAACCACGAAATGTGGATTCAGAATAAATATAGTGTTGAGTATTCCTTGGATGATTTAATGGAATGTACAGCCCTCGTTTGCTACAACGATATGCTGGCAGAAGAAATCTACCACGACCTCAGTCAAAAAGGAATCCGCATTCCGCAAGACTTGTCAATTGTAGGATTTGACAATCAGAATATCAAACTGGATGGCGATTGCTACCTCACCTCAGTCCAACATCCCCGCCGAAAACTCGGAGAGACGGCGGCGAATTTGGTATGTGATATGATTGAACAGGGATGTAATGTTGCGCCTGCAGAACCGATTATTATGCCGTCGACGATTGTGGCTAGGAATTCGATTATAAGGAGATTCTAACTTTCAACAGTAAGCTCTATGCTATATTATAAATAAGGCTATCCCATTTTGATAGCATCTATTTCCTATTCAAAAATTTTTATTTTGGGGTATATCAGTTGTTAGTTTTTGTTCAATTTCATTTGCGATTTTTTCACTAATTATATAAATGTCTTTCATTTTAAGCAAAGTAAATAACTTATGAACGTTCTTTTTAACATTAATAAATTTAACATTATCTAATACTTTAGATAATGTTAAATTTATTTTAGCGATTCTTTTGATTATCGCTGGATGTTCTTTTTGATCTTTAAAAATGTTAAATTCAGATTTACCCACCATTTGCACACTAACAATTAACGGAACATATATAGCTACTAGTTGATGAATGCTATAAGATGATGTATCATTTGAATAAGCACTTTCTAAATATCTAAATGCAAATTCTATTCCAAACTCATCAGCTTTTAATTCTTTTATTTTAGCATTTTCGGAGTTTTCATTATCGGAATCAGTATGCCCTAAATAATGATGTCCTATTTCATGTCCTATTAAAGTGGCTAATGCTATTTCATTTATTTCTCTACTATACGTTATATAAACGTCTGTAAAATTATTTCCAGATTTTTCGTATTGAGCCATATCATATTGTATTTCATTATATTCCTTAGTTTCGTCAGAAGCTGTCTGGAATCTTTGCAAATTTATTTGCAATAATTTAGTAAAAAGTTGCTTTTCCGCTGATAAGTGACTTTTATCAATCATATAATAAGAAGCCCATACATCAGATAATAATCTTATTTGATGATCCATTTTTCTTGAAATTTCTATATAATAGGAGTTATCATAATATTTAGGATATGCTCTTCCAATAAATATATCTTTCTCATCTACATTCCCAATTTTTAAATTATTTATAAGTTCTAATAATCGTTCATCTTCTATTTCTTTTTTTGCATAATCAATTATTAAATCAAATACCATATCATTGCTATGTGTAAGTTCATCTTTTTCCAAAAGAGAACAAAGTTCTTCTAATTCAGACTTTGAAATATATGCAATTGCGTTTTTTTCATCGCATTGATTAATAAGACTTTCTGTTTCTTCTAATTGAATGTGAATTTCATTTCTTCTTTCTTTAAAAATGCTATCTGCAATATTTTTATCTTCTTCCATAATAAATAATTTCCTACCTTTCATTTATATTTTGAATCATTTATTGAAAATATTATACATGAAATTCTGATATAATGATATTAATAAATTTATTACAAAGAAAATATTCTTGGATAACAAATCAGTGTATAATAACAAAGATATAATTGCTAGATTTCAGTAATCATATGTTTGAAAAGTGCCAACAAGTAATAATGGTTAAAACCGGGTAATTAAACTTGTTGAGGGTTTGTCATGAGGAGCTGGTTTGAGGATTCTTTATGAGGATTTCTGCTTGTATGAAAAAAGATGGATCAGTTTTTCGGCTGACCAATCCTTTTTACTTTAATAGGGTAGAGGGAGAATAATTATCTCGCCCCTCCCATTGAACCGTACGTACGGGTCTCGTATACGGCTCTACAACTTATATTCCAACTTTTGCTAAGTAATAGGATAAGGGATTGAGCAGACCAGCTCCATCTTTTATCCTATTTTCAAGTAAATCTTTACTGATAATGAAATTCACCACGTTCATTCCACTTCTTCTGTACCACCCAAGTCTTGAATTTGCAACTTTATGAATATCTTCCTGACTGAATCCGTTTCGGTTCTTCCTGTTTAGATAACTTAGGTTTCTGTAGATGGTTTTCGGCTTCTTCCATTGCTTCATGACTATCATTCTTATTTTGTGTCTTAGCCATTGTCCAAGCTCTTCCACAAATTGCTTCATCAACCCGATTCTAAAGTAATTAATCCATCCTCGCACAATCTCATTTACTCGCTTGATTGTAACCACAAGAGGTCTTGCTATTGCTTTCCCTCTCTTCAGATATTCACTCAGCTTCTTTTTAAGCTTCTTTTTCTTTTCATTGGTAGGTTTTACTTTCCACTCTCCACCGTTTTTCAGAAATGTGAATCCTAGGTATTTGCTTCGCATCGGTCTGACTACTTTCGTTTTTGCTGCATTTACTTTTAGAAATAGTTTCCGTTCCAGCCAATCACTTATGGAGTTCATCACCCGGTTAGCCGCCATTTCACTTTTAGTGAAAATTAATACATCATCTGCATACCTTGTAAAGCGGAGTCCTCTATGTTCCAGTTCTTTGTCCAGCTTGTCCAAGTAGACATTTGAACATACGACTGAAAGAGGACCTCCTTATGACGAGATAAACGTTATGACGAGATAACGCTGATTATCTGCGTAAATACGGAATTTCTTTAAATTTATCTCGGCATAATACAAGCAAAAATGCTACACTTTGTTATTCTGTAATCATAAAAAAAGAAAGGAGTCAGAAACTCATGAATCTTGAAATGATTACAGAAGGACTAAAACAACTGTTGCAGGAAAACAACTATTCTTCTGCAACCATCCGCTTTTATGAAGGTGAATGGAATAAGATCCAGTGCTTTCTTACGGAAGAGTACGGAAATACCGAATACGATATGGAACGGGGACTTAAATATCTCGAAAAACAATACGGCTTCATTACGAAATATAATAATGGAACGCTTTCCCAACAGAGAGTCCAATTGCTCCGTGTTGTGCATATGCTGGAAGATTACCGTTTGCATCAGGTGCTTACCAGAAGATACTATGCCTCAAAAAATCCTATTACGTTGAATGCGTACTATTTAAATTTATATACGGATTATTTAGATTTTCTGAATTCTACGGAACTGTCAGCAAGTACAATCGGACATTATAAAGGGATTTCCAGGGCTTTTATGGACTATCTTCAGCAGAGGAAGATTGGAACTATAGAAAATATCACTATGGATGTTTGCAATTCTTATCTGAAAACGCTGGCAGGGTATAGTTTTAAGACCATAGAACAGAATGTTTGCGGGATCAGACATTTTCTGCGTTTTATTTATTCTATCGGAATACTCTCCACTGATTATGCTGAAAAGATCCATATGCCTGCTGTTTCCAAAAGTGCCAAAATACCTTCTGCATGGAAACTTGATGAACTGAAAGCAATGCTTTCGGTCATTGATCGGAACAGCCCTATCGGAAAACGTGACTATGCAATGATCCTTCTTGCATGTGTTCTTGGTCTTCGGATTGGAGATATCAAAAACCTGCGTTTCCAAAACTTTAACTGGGAAGATAAAAAGCTGTCTCTCATACAGCATAAAACACATAAACCATTAACTCTGCCAATACCTGATGCGGTAGGCTGGGCGGTGATCGATTATATCAAAAATGGGCGACCTCAGTACTACAAATCGGATCAGGTGTTCCTGAAACATATGCCGCCATTTGATCCTATCGGCAATGAAAACCATATGCAGCAACAGCTTGTAAGATACATGAGGAAAGCAGGTATCGACCAGCGTACAAAAAAGCACTCCGGCTTTCATTCCTTAAGACATTCTGCCGGCTCCATGCTACTGGAAATGGAGACACCGCTTCCGGTCATTACAGATATCCTTGGGCACTCTGATTCTGATGTAACGGCTGTTTATCTGAAGACAGATCTGCAGAAACTGGCCGAATGTGTGCTTTCACCGGAGGAATTCTGCCATGGATAAAGAAATCTATAACAGCATTTTTCAAGAGGAGATCCATGATCTTATAGCATTAAAACGTGCACTTGGATTCTCTTATGAATCAGAAGCAGGCTCCTTGCGACGCATTGACACCTTTTTATGTGAAAACAATCTTTCCGAAAAGCGTATCTCTAAAGAGCTTTGTGACCTATGGTGCAGAAAAAGGACTTATGAGACGGTCACAAATCAGGCAAGCCGTATCAGTGTCATGCGGGTTTTCTGCAAATATCTCAACGATATCGGGATTCCTGCATATATTCCGCCGAAAAGGATCACCCGGAAAAGGAGCAGATACGATGCACATATTTACACAGATGAAGAACTTCAAAGTTTTTTTGATGCAGTTGACAAAAGTCAGTCGGTGCCGGATTCCTGCCCGTATCGTGCTGATGTGATGCCGGTCTTTTTCCGTATCCTGTACACCAGTGGAATGCGCGTTTCAGAGCTGCGCCTTGCCAGAATCCGTGATATCAACCTCGGAGAAGGATATATCACTATTCACGAGGCCAAAAATCATAAAGAGCGGTATGTCCCCATCCATCCTTTACTTACAGACAAATGCAAGGAATTAAAAGAAAATATTCATGTCCATTCATCCGATGATGAATATTTCTTTATGCTGCTTCCGGGAAGACCGATGACTTTAGGAAATGTATATAAAAATTTCAGGCGCTATCTGGAACAGGCTGGGATCTCTCACACTGGAAAAGGTCCCCGTATCCATGACTTCCGCCATACTTATTGCGTAAATCTTCTCCGCAAATGGAGCGATGAAGGAAAAGACCTGATTGCGTATCTTCCATATATGCGTACAATGCTTGGACATGAAAGTTTTGAGGAAACAGCGTATTATCTAAAACTTACGGCGGAACGTTTTCCATATATAAAAGAACGGATGATGGAATTTTTTCCTGATCTGATCAGGGAGGCAGTTATCAATGAACACGAATTCTACTGATTTTGCCTGTCTGGTCACAGGATTTTTAACGGACTATCTGCCGCATCATAGATGTTATTCCAGGAATACCATTCTCAGTTACAGAGACACTTTGAAACTGTTCCTTCGGTTTTTAAAAGAAGAAAAAGAAACCTCTCCGAATTCTTTTTATATCAAGGACTTCAAACGTGAACTGGTGATTGAATTCCTGGAATGGTACCGGAACAACGGGGCTGGTATAACTGCAGCAAATCAACGGCTGGCTGCATTGAAAGCATTCAGTGATTATGCACAGCTGGAACATATCGAGTACATTGCCCCTTTACAGAATGTCTCCGGGATCAGGGCAAAAAAGGCTGCACCGAAAGAAGTATCTTTCCTGACTGTGGAACAGATGTCATCACTTATAAACAGTCCGGATGTTAATTCCCATACCGGTTTCCGACACAGGGTGATCCTGACACTTTTGTATGACAGTGGGTGCAGAGTTCAGGAATTATGCGATATCACGATAGCCGATATATCGTTAGGTTCTGTTGCAACCGTAAGATTACACGGAAAAGGCAGCAAATATCGTACAGTCGTGATAGCAGACGCAACAGCAAAACTTGTCGAAAACTATCTTAGCCGGTACCGTTCATACGCTGTAGGAACCGATTTTTTGATCACTAACCGTTATCATCGAAAGATTGACCGCGATGGTATCTCTTATATCATAAAAAAATATGTAGATGCGATCCGCAAAAAAGATGCAACATTCCCAGAACATGTACATTGTCATATGTTTCGTCATTCAAAAGCAATGCATATGTTGGAAGCCGGTATCAATATCGTCTATATCAGAGATTTCCTCGGGCATGAGGATATTTCTACGACGATGGTTTACGTGAGAGCTGATAATCGTCTGAAAAATGATGCGGTAAATGCACTTGCTCCAAAAGTTACTGAGGAAAAAGATTTTCCTGACTGGAACAAAGATAAAGATCTTTTACAGTTTTTAAATTCCTTAAAGTAGAGAATTATTATGCCGAGTTACGCAAATAGAAACACTGGCAAAATCTAAGAATACTGAACGTATCTCGGCATAACATCTATCTCGTCATAAGGTGGATTATGCCGAGCTCGGCATAATGAGCCTTGCGGCACACCGGTAATAGTTGCTTTTTCCAAGCCGTTTTCCATTACACCTGCTTTCAGATATTTCCGAATCAGATTTAATGTGGTACTGTCATTTACTTGTTCTCTTAGTATCTGAATTAATTTGTCGTGATTTACCTTGTCGAAAAACTGTTCTATATCTATATCCACTACCCATTCATACCCATCATTCAAGTATTCCAATGCCTGTCGAATGGCATCATGACAACTTCTTCCGGCTCTGAATCCATAACTATAGTCACTGAATATCTCTTCATAAATATCAGATATGCGTAATATGTTCCCTGCTGTACATACTTGAAGTCACCTGTTGTCTTAATCTGGTTCTTTGTTACGTCAACACGCTCTGTTGAGTAGTCGTTTGCTTTGGAGATAACATAGTCATATCCGCTTGCTCCATTGCTTTCACCAGAAAGGATTACAGTAGCTTTATTACCAACAACTTTAACGCTACTGATTACAGGAGCCTGAATCTGAACGTTATTCATCTTAACGGTCTGAGAACCTGTATAGTTCTTGCTTCCTTCTTTAGCTGCAACTGTTACAGTGCCAGCTGTTTCATCTTTTGTTACTGTATAGTCAGATGGATCAACAGTCATATTGCCATTTTTAACTGTTACAGTATCACCAGAAGAAGTAACATTTGCTGCTGCAAAATCGAATTTATCAATTCCCCATGCAAAGGTGTTGCCACCTGCAACATTATCAAATGTATAGCCGCCCATTGCAACAACATCTACATAGAAGATTTTACCATTAGTTGCATTAATAACGGAATCTGGATATGTAAAGTCATCATCAGCAGACTGAGGACGGATATTTAATTTGTAATCTTTGCCCTCTACCAACGTCTTACCTGCAACAGTTACTGTTACCTGTCTGATCTATGCCAGGGATTATGCGAAGATCAAAGAAGTCTACAGTGACCATGATATCCCGGCAGATCTGGGCGTTGTGATAGGTGCTATTACAGAATCACAGAAGCTGATCAATCATGCTTTGGAATTGGAGCAGAAAGGCAGATCAATATGTGTAATGCATTGGGAGAGTTAAGACAAGGAGAAGTTCTTTCTAATTTTTTTTACCCTGTCAAACGTGTCATTTGTTTTTTCTTTTAAACCTTTTCGACTGAAATGGAATTTCACCTAAAATCCCTGATCGGTAATTATTCACGTTGATAGTCAGCGTTTATTGTGCTATTATAGTTATAACAGTTTTGCTGCGACAGATACCATATTCTATGAATTGGAGAACTTTGCCATGGATAAACAGTACTTATTAGAAATAATCTCGAAATATAAAGAGACTCTGCACAGGAAAATCGAAGAACGAAAAAAAGAGATGGAAAGTGACAATACGGAACATTATCTGATGTATCATGCTTTGGGGTTTTCCGATGAAGAGGGATACGAAATTGATTTTCAGCAGAATGTAGGACGTTTTCTGTATAAATACGCAGGCTCTATGTTAGAAGAATTAGTAATAAGCTGTCTTATGGAAACATATCCTGGTGCAAGATCTAAGGTAAGGATTCCTAATACTATTGACTCCAGCCCGCGGACAGTAGAGATTGACTGTCTGATAGGTTCGGAAGCATTTGAAATTAAGTGGAAAGATGCAACAACTGATGGGGATCACATAAAAAAAGAACAAAAGAGAATCCAGATCATCAAGGAGTCCGGATATAAACCCATCCGACTTATGTTTTTTAACCCGAATAGAGAACAGGCTATTCGGAAACAGGCACAGATAAGACAATTATATGAAGAAATCGGAGGAGAATATTACTCTGGGGACGATGCCTGGGAATATCTGAAAAGTTCTACAGGAATTGATTTAAAAAGCCTGATGGAAAATATGGGGTAAACAAATTGAAAGAAAATAATGTAATTCAAGGAGACTGCCTGGATATATTGGGAGAAATTGAAGAAAACAAAGCAGATATGATATATCTGGATCCACCTTTTTTTACTCAGGAAAAACAAAAACTAGTGTCTTCCAAAACGAATAAAGAATATATTTTTAATGATACATGGAACAGTATGGATGAATATCTTTCTTATATGGAAGTTCGTCTGATACAGTGCCGGAGAGTCTTGAAAAAGACAGGAAGTATTTTTGTACATTGTGACAGAAATGCTTCTCATTATCTCAAAGTACTTCTGGATAAAATATTTGGGAGTTCAAATTTTCAGAGTGAGATTATATGGAGTTATAAAAGATGGTCCAATTCGAAAAAAGGGCTTTTGAATAATCACCAGGTAATACTTTTTTACAGTAAAACTTCTAATTTCAAATTTAACAGGATCTATACGGATTATTCAGAAACCACCAATATTGACCAGATCCTGCAGGAACGTGTGCGAAATGAAAAAGGAAAAGCTGTTTATAAATATAACGCAGATGGGGACATTGTCATCGGACAAAGTAAAAAGGGAGTTCCTTTATCTGATGTATGGGAGATTCCTTATCTGAACCCCAAGGCAAAAGAACGGGTAGGGTATCCAACCCAGAAACCCATTCTCTTGCTGGAGCAGATCCTGCGTCTGGTAACAGATGAAGGAGACTTTGTTATTGATCCGTTTGCCGGATCAGGGACTACTGTAGTTGCTGCCAAAATGCTGAAACGCAAATATCTGGGAATAGATATTCTGCCGGGAGCGGTGGAACTCACAGAACATCGTTTGGAATCATTGATAAAAACAGAATCTGTTCTTTTAAAAAAAGGAAAAAAGGCTTATCAGAATCTCTCAGATTTCCAGATGGATATCCTGAAACACTTTCAGGCCGTTCCGGTGCAGCGGAACAGTGGAATTGACGGATTTCTAAAAGAATATATTGATGGTCAGCCTGTTAGCATCAAGATCCAGAAAGAGGATGAAAGTTTTGAAGATGCATTGAGCAAAATGATAAAGGCCGGAACTATCAAAAAATGTTGTTTTATGGTACTTGTTCGTACTCACATGGATGAACAGCGAAAATTTTTATATCATAATGTCCCTGAAAATGTTATTGTAATTGACAGTTATGAACTGCAAAACGAACTGCTCCTGGAAAAATTACATCTCCAGACTTATTCTGGAAAAATCTGTGTATTTTCAAAAGAAAGGGGGCTGTCGCTTTAACGAATGAATTTTCGTGAAGCGGCAGCTTCCTTTTTACTGTTCTAAGGATAAAATCCATCAAAAAACGCTTTTCAGTGTTACAGGCTATTATTAACTGCACTGGAATTTAGAATTTCAAGTCAGCGCAAATATTGCATTCTAACCAATTCAACAGCCTTTATCAGTTTCGACAAGTTGTATAAACCTATCTCTTTCTTCTTTATTTGGCATCTTTGCAGTATTAAAAATCAAATCCCATGGCATATTAACTTAATAAAATTCAAAGCCATCATTAAATGTGCAACAGCTAAGCCAAATGCTAAATTTTCATGTGTATTAACTTGATAGCATGCCCTCTGTTTAATTCCTGTATAAAACCTTGTCAGATGAACTCCGTCTTTCTTATTACCATCTTCATCAAACATATAATGTCCACAAAACGCTGTTGTCGATTTTCCAGCTATTATAGAATCAAAACACCACTTTACAACTTTTTCATAAAAAAATATTGCACAGGGCTTTCTGATGTATAATGAATTTGCTGAAAACATTACAAAGGAAAGTGACCCTGTACAACAAAAGCATTATACAACGAAAAAACACTGATTGGTAGACTTTATTAATTACCTTGAGCGGGTTGAAAATGTCGGGCGAAAAAAGATTTCTTTCCATAACTTCGAGAAAGAAACAATAAAACGCTATCAAACGTGGATGATCATGGAACAAGGCCTGGCTCCAAAAACATGTAACCTCCGGTTAACTGCGATTCGTGCCTTTTTGGAATATGCAGCACAGGAATACCTGTGGATCATGCCAGTTTACACGGATGCATTATTTACGTATAATATTTATTATTTCACAATTATACAATTACGTTGGCTGTTGATCGGCGGAATTATATTTGATGATTATATAAATCGTTGTATTCTATATGAAACGAAAAAAGAAATCGTTGCATTTCGATTGGAACGATTTTATACTATATATTACAAATCAATATTGGGTTTCAAAGGATTGAAAATGTGGAGGAAAATGTATCATGAGGGAAAGCAGAACATTGGAATATAACCGGTTAATCCTGGAGGGCTGTAATCAGACTTTTGAGGAGATCACTTCATTCAATCAGCAGCTTACTTTTGCTAAATTGGAAACAGAATTTATCCGGGTGATGGGCATTGAGAAGATCAATAAAGATATTTTAAAAACTCTTGAACTGTATTCTGATCAGAGTGGGTTCAATAATGCAGCTGCACTTCTTGCTGATGATAATCAGTTTACGGGAATAGATATCATACGTTTTGGTGATACCATAGATGAGATCATGGACAGGGAATCACTGGAAAATATTTCCATACTTTCTCAGTTGGAAAAAACACTTCAGATGTTCCGAAAGTATTATCAGTATGAAAAAATAGAGGGAGCCGAGAGGAAATGTATTGACAAAATCCCGGAAAAAGCCTTCAGGGAAGCAATAGCCAATGCTCTGAT
>OGQG01002130.1_pt1 | contig 12528 bp, 8 predicted proteins | sample 1553201 | NCBI WGS metagenome assembly OGQG01 (sample SAMEA2579925, study PRJEB22360) | human gut metagenome | biome: human gut; feature: human-associated habitat; material: faeces | place: Denmark | collected 2008/2010
AGACAACGAGATATTCACCTTCTATAAGATGTCCGCCGCCCCAAAGTGTCTCATCATCCGGATGTGCGGTAATCATCACTTTTTTTATGGCAGTTAAGTCAAGGTTATCTAACATTTGTTTCGTAATGTAGCCTTTTGTACGAGTGATTTTAAGATTCCAGCTGCATGTAAGAGCTGGATTTGTCTTATATACTGCAGTAATAGTAACAGTTTCAATTGGACGAAGGGCAGTTACTGTACCATTTTCATCAACGGTTGCAGCGGTTTTGTTGCTGGATGTCCATTTGATTCGATGATCCGTTGCGTTGGCCGGACCTGTGACTAACTGCATTTTATGTGATGTTCCGGATTCTAACGAAACAGGATTGTTCTTTGCAAATTCTATTGAGGTATATGGTATATCCTCAATAGTAATATGATGTTTTGCCTTTTTTTTGCTTTCTTTCACGCGAACTGTTATAGTAACCTTTCCTGCATGGTGGGATGTGACAACACCATCCTCATTGACTGTGGCAACACTTGGATTGCTTGACGAAAAAACAAGGGTATCATCCGTTGTGTTTTTTGGAGAAAGAGTAGTTGTCAGTGCTATTTGTTCACCAACAAGTGCGGTATTTTTTCCGGAAAGTGTGATTTTTTTTATCTTGATGCGTTTTTTTACTTTTAATTTAAATGAAGTGTGCTTTTCTGTTCCTTTTACCGAAGCGGTTATGGTTGTAGAACCTTTTTTTTTGGCTTTTACAATGCCTTTTTTTGAAACAGACGCAACTTTTTTATTTGAGGAGGTGAAAATTACTTTCTTAAAACGCGCATTATGGGGTTTTACCAATGTTTTCAATTCCAGTCTATCGCCGGTTGCCATGGCTTCTTTTGGTTTGTTTGTTATTTTGATTGATTTGGTACGAAAATAGGAAACGACACGTACAGAAGCTGTAATATCGTTTGGTTTACCGGGAATTTTGAGAGAAATTGTAACGGTTCCCTTTTTCTTTCCGGTGACGGTTCCATGTTTGTTTACGGAAGCAATGCTGGAATCACTGCTTTTCCATGTCCAAGCGGCTTTGTTTTGCGTTGAAAGTGTTGAATCTTTCACTTGCATTGTAGTTTTTTTCCCGATTTGTACGGATTTATCAGGCATATCCTGAGCTGCCTGTACTTTGATATAAGTACTGCTGCATGTTAAAAAAAATACAGCACCCAAGAAAAATAAGACTTTTTTTGTTATAGTCATAATAATAACATCTCCTTTTGTTAAAAATCCTTTGGTTTATAAAATAAAAAACATATGTGAAGAAAATATGTCAAATGGACACATTGTTTTTTCTTATTATGTTTTCAACCAAGGCAACGTGTTCCGGTAAGTCCACGCCAATGGAGGTATAGGTTGTTTCTTTTAAACGCATGTGATACCCTTTTTGCAAGGCACGCAGTGGTTCAATACCTTCACCTTTTTCCAATTCTGTCTGCTCCATATTTGCAAATTTCAACAAAAAATCTTTTTTATAAGCATAGATTCCGACATGGCGAAAAACTCGTGCTAACTGACCGTCTTTTATATTGGACGGAATAACAGAGCGGGAGAAATACATTGCATCTCCCGTGTCGTTTGTTACTACCTTTACTGTGCTTGTGGCACGGATTTCATCAGGATCTGTGATTTCCTTTTTTAAACTGCCAAAATAAACCGATTCATCTTCCGTAAAAATGGAAATCACTTCTCGGATCATTTCCGGGTTAATGACAGGTTCATCGCCCTGAATGTTGATATACAAATCACCATCCGTGTGTTCGGCAACCTCTGCTACGCGGTCGGAGCCTGTCTGATGGGTATCTTTTGTCATTTTTACATTCATGTCGTATTTTTCGCATACTGCACGAATTCTTTTGTCATCTGTGGCAACATAAATTTCGTTAAGTTCCTTGACTTTCATAGCCTGATGATAGACCCAGTATATCATTGGTTTTCCGCAGATTTCAACCAATGGTTTTCCCGGAAAACGGCTGGATTTATAACGTGCCGGAATAACACCGATTATCTTCATTTTGATTCCTCCATTTTTTTACTCAAAACATCTTCAAGTTTTACGCGTGGAAAGATTTCAAGATTTCCACCGCGAGTTGCATTATAGATATGAATATTATGTTTCTTTGCATACGAATCAAGAAGTGCATATACTTCCATGGAGCGGTCTATGATGTGCTCCCCAATTTGTTTGGTTGTTAAAGTATTTGCATGCATTCTTGTCTTGATTCGGTTAATATCGGTTTCTGCAACTTCTTTTGTTGTGTAATTATCTGTAAAATGTCCACCTTTATCATGAGGGTTTGTACAATCCACGCCGAGCAGATAAATTTCTTTAAAGCCCATATGAAACGCCATTTCGGCAGCTAGAGAAAGTACGGTTGCCTTAATCATGCAGTATGCCTGAATGTTTCCGCGGACTTTGTAGCGTTCGGTTGGAATGGTATGGACGTAAGTGGTATCGACCGGTTTTTTGCGCATGCGGCGATAGGTGCGCTCTGTTGTAAACAGAGGAGCCTTTACCATTTTGGAAAGTTCGATGCCAAGCTTGGATGCGTAAATTGTGTCAGATACACAGTGAAATGACGGACGCCAGTCGGTTTTGTCAAAAATTTTGTATACCATGTTTGTACCGAAGGTGTATTCATCTTTCAATAAATGTAAATCTTCACCGGTCAGACTGGGACCGTTTCCAATGAGAAAACACCGTTCTCCTTTGTGACTGTCCTTCAAACGCTCGAGGCGTAAACTATTATTGTTATGGAACATTCCGTGAGAGCGGAAAAATCCGAGAACATTATAACGCAGTAACAGCCATAAAATGCGCATTCGGTTGAGCGTTTTTTTAGTATAGCGTACAAAACGTTCGTAGAGGGTTCTCTTATGAGGCAGTGCCCTAAGACACATATCAATCACTCGTTTGCCGGAATTCCCATCTTCATATGGATTAAATTTTTGGTTAAATTCCAATTGCTTGTCTCGATAAGGAAATTCGCATTCCTGACGGTGGATGGCATCAACCAGTTCCTGTTCCGTTTTTGTGATTGGTCCCGGTAATTCTTCCGGCGACAGGTAAAGACCACGCACATCTTGTTCGTAGGAATCTGCGTCGTACATATGAAAAACCATCGGACGCATTAAATTTGCATAGTCAAACATGGTGGAAGAGTAGTCCGTAATCATTAAATCACTGACTAAATACAAATCATTGACCGACTCTACGTCACTTACGTCATATATGACAGGGTTATCTTTTATTTTTGCCGCTCCAATTTGGTGATGGGCGCGAAATAAAAGAATATAATCGCTGCCGAGCATGTTCATCAGTACATTGACATCAAAACCATCCGGCAAGGAAAATGCCCCATTTTCATCCAGTGATGAGTCACGCCAGGTTGGTGTATAGAGAAGAACCTTTTTCCCTTCCGGAATATGTAATGCTTCCTTTTTCTTTTGGATTTCTTCACTTGTATAATGAAAAAGTTTGTCATTGCGAGGATATCCACTTGCGACAAATTTTACAGAAGAATCTCCGATTGCAAAAGCAGAAGCTATTTTTTCACTATAATAAGGAGACGGAGATGGAAAAAAGGTTACTTTTTTCCCTTTTGCCCGGTATCGTCTGTGCATATGAGAACGTGTCTGACGAGGATCGGAATCTGTTTCGATATCACAGCCGAGTCTCTTTAACGGTGTACCATGCCAAGTCTCGATATAGATTTGGGTTTTTCGTGGTTTTAGATAATCAGCAACTGTGATATTGTTAATCCAGTAACGAGCACTGGCATAATATCTGCGGTAGGCAGAAGTTCCCTTCTTCACCAGTATGGTATGATGGTTTTCCAGTAAATCAAAATGCGCTGCAGGGTCAGTGAATGCCCACACAAAATAAAACGAGCGGAATTTTTCATCCTTTTGCAGCTCGTCATATATGGCACGCACGCTGTCAGTGGCTTTTTTTCCGCCATAGGATTCAAAGACAATATAGTTGTCAGAGACTGTCGAGTGCAGTTTTGTAATACCGTATTTTATCCGATTTTTATAGTAGGACAAATTTTGTCTTAGCATGTAACGAGACTGCTTGTTCATGGTTGTATGTTCCTTTCCCCAAGTGTTAATAGATACCTCATATACTATAACGATTTATAGGTAAAAAGTCAAATGTTTTGCAAATATATGAAAACTGTGGTATAATGCCCATAATAATGTGATAATATAGGAGGACAAGTATGTCAAAGGGTAAAATAATTTATATGGTTGTACCTTGTTATAATGAAGAAGAGGTGCTTGATGAGACGACAAAACAGTTAAGTGATAAATTGCAAAAATTGATAGATGCAGGTGAGATTAGTGAAAAAAGCCGGATTCTTTATGTGAATGATGGTTCAAAAGATCAGACATGGCCGATTATCTGCCGTCTGCATGAAGAATATACACTTGTCAGTGGATTGAATCTTTCCAGAAACCGCGGACATCAGAATGCTGTGCTTGCCGGCCTTATGTATGCGAAGGATCATTGTGATGCAGCGATTTCAATGGATGCTGACTTACAGGATGATATTCATGCTATTGATGAGATGGTAGATAAATTTAATCATGGAATCGATGTTGTTTACGGTGTGCGCAGCAGCCGAAAAAAAGACACGTTTTTTAAGAAATTTACGGCAGAAGGATTTTATAAAATTATGAAATGGATGGGGGTTGACATTGTCTTTAATCATGCAGATTTCCGCTTGATGAGTAAGCGTGTTTTAATGCAGATGGAAAATTACAAGGAAGTCAATCTCTTTTTACGCGGAATTGTACCGTTAATCGGATATCCGGCAGACAACGTATACTATGAAAGACAGGAGCGCTTTGCAGGAGAGAGCAAATATCCGCTGAAGAAAATGTTGTCGTTTGCATTTGACGGCATCACTTCATTTAGTGTCAAACCAATCCGCTTTATATTAAGCCTTGGTCTTGTCATCTTCTTGGCAAGCCTTGGAATCCTGATCTATTCGATTGTGCGCCATGCAATGGGTGCAACGGTACTTGGCTGGAGCAGTCTTATGGTTTCTATCTGGGCGCTTGGCGGTTTGCAGCTTCTTGCGATAGGTATTGTCGGTGAATATATTGGAAAGATGTATCTAGAGACGAAAGGCCGTCCGAGATTTGCTATACAGGATATTCTAAATGATGTAGACCGGGCCGAGTAAGAGTTCAGAGATTTTGTTTTGACGGGGAAAGGAATGCAAAGAGAAAGTGATAGTGGAAAAAATACAAAATTTTTTGTGTGTGGCAGCGAAAAAGATATTTCTTTGCTTACACATTTTTATTGTGGTTATGATTTTGCTTGAGTTCGGAAGACTTGCAGGTGATGTGTTTCCGTTACATTATCAATTGTTGAATGCTTTGCTGGCATTGATTGGGTTGACAGCAATTTCCCTCCTTTTTTTTATATGCTGCACGAGAAAAATAGCAAGTTGTGTTTGCAAAAAAAACAGAGTTGTTATGTTTTGCATATTTTATGCGGTAATTATATTTGTGATGCAGATGTATCTGTGTAAATGTATCTATTTTTATACGACGTGGGATGTCGGTATACTGCAGTCGGCAGCAGATGTTGTGACACATGGTGGAACAATTCAGGATTGGATCAGCCAAAGAGGAGATTCGTTTTCTCAGAATTATTTTAATGCTTATCCGAATAATATTTTTTTGACGATTATTTTTGCCGGAATAAAATATCTGTCATCTTTATTTGGATGTGTAGATAATTATTTTCCTACGATTGTTGCAGGGGTGATTTCCACAGATGCTGCCATTGTGTTTACTGTGATGACTGTTTGGAAATTAACGCATAGTCGAAAAGTGACTTTCCTGTCTATAATCATTTGCACAGTTTTTTTAGGATTCAACCCATGGATTATAATCCCTTATTCAGATACATACGTACTTCCTTTTTTGAGTGCGGTTTTGTATTTTTATTGCTCCATGAAAGATGAGAAAAAGGGTTATGCATCATGGATAGGAATTGTGATAGCGGCTTCGCTGGGGATAAAAATCAAGCCGACGGTGGTGATTGCTTTGCTTGCAATTGTTCTGGCAGAAATATTTTTTTTGCGAAAGTGCCAAATTAAGGAAATTGCTGCAAAATGTTTAATTGTTGCAGGAGGAACCATAATTGTTTTGGGTCTGATAAATAGTTTGAGTGATGCTGTGTATGACCAGCGGAATGCAGATGCACAAATGACATGGCAGCATTATCTGATGATGGGGGCAAATGAGGAAACACATGGCTCTTATTTTGGCGTTGACAGGGAGCGTTCATGGGGAATATCCGATCCGGAGAAGAGAAAGGAAATGCAAATTGAGGTGTGGAGACAACGTATAAGTGAGAAAGGCATTTGGGGCACAATAAAGTTTTATATGCAGAAATTGATAATTGCAAATGATGATGGCTCATTTGCATGGGGCTGGGAAGGAAATTTCTTTGGTGAATATCGTGGACTGCACAGTGAATTTGCACAAAAATTACAATCTTTTTATTATGCACAGGATAATAAGATGATTTATAATATTTTGCAGAGTATATGGGTTTCTATACAGATTTTGGTTTGTTTCTTTGCAATATTTTTTGATAATAGGAATAAAAGAGCACTTTTCATTGCGATGACATTGACTGGGATTAATTTGTTCCTTATGATATTTGAAGTGCGTGCCAGATATTTGTTTATGTTTGTTCCGTTTTATATTACAGCGGCTATGCTTGGCCTTTTCTATATGCAGGAAAAAGTCAAGATGATAAAAGATAGAAAATGTCATTTGCAATAGATAGAAGAGAAGGATTAATAAATCAGTGAGAAACTTTATTCGCAAAGCGAATCCCTTGTTTCGAGTTGATTTACTAATCCTTCTTTTTTTATTTCTTGAACACCCATTCTCTTTGAATCTGGAAACTGATTGCAAAAAGCAGGGTGTCAATAACACATTTGCGAAGTGTCGAATAAGTAATAAATGTCAGCAGATGATCGACTAAAACAGCAGACAACAAAAGCTGAACAATTGCCAATGTGTAATATCTTACAAAAAGAAATGGCGAGCTTGAGTCATTTTTAAACACCTGATTTTTGTTCACAAAAAAGTTAAATAGCGAACTGGCAAAACGTGAAATCACAGTCCGCATTAATATAAGCACGGACAAATCGAAAAACGGAAGCATCCACTTGTCGGAGATGATCGGACGAAGCAGATAGCCAAGCAGCCAGTACAAAGCAATGTCGATAATAAAACTGGATAAAGAGCTTAGCATAAACTTAAAAAACACTTTGTAAATCCGAATCGAATCAATGAACGGATTAAAATGCGAGCTTTCATTATTTGCCAGATAAATTGTCTGAATCGGAAATTCTTGAATTGGAATCTGGTATTCCTTCGCAGCAATCAGCATATTCATTTCATATTCGAACCGTTCTCCTTTTACATTTGCAAAATGCTCTCTTATGAGAGGGGTTGGAAGTCCTCTGAGTCCGGTCTGCGTGTCAGAAACATGTATGCCGCATAAAAGCCGGATCATCTGCCGAGTCAACTTGTTTCCAAAACGGCTTCTCAGAGGAATTTCCTTGTCGTCAAACTGACGGCAGCCAAGAATCAAAGAATCCGGATGCTCATAGGTTAGTTTTGCACAAGTGTTAATGTCCGGAAGTACATGCTGACCGTCACAGTCTACGGTTACAGCACCTTTGATATCCGGGCGCTGCTCTAAAATATAGTTAAACGCAGACTTTAGTGCAATTCCTTTTCCGAAATTTACGACGTGGCGGATTATTTTGCAGTGGCAAGTCTCTTTGCATGTTTTAAAATACTTTCGATTGGCAATAAGACTTCCATCATCGACCAAAATGATATTGGAAAAGCCATCGTCGTGCAATTGTTCAACGAGTGATACCATGCGCTCATCCGGGTCCAGTGCCGGAATGATGATGGCAATACTTTCTTTATAATTACCCAAAACATTTCCCCCTGTAATTCTGAAATCGAAATAATACTGTAAGTATAAGCCTATATCGTTTCAGAATCAAGCATTCGTGATTGACATTCTTTTTTTACATTAGCTTTTTGCTGCGTTTGCCGCATTTCGTTTGGCACGGTAACGCTCCGTTCCATCGAGAATTTTTTTACGGATACGAAGATTTTCCGGTGTAACTTCGAGTAATTCGTCAGTGTCAATGTAATCAAGTGCCTGCTCTAAACTTAATTCTTTCGGCGGTGTAAGGCGCAATGCTTCATCTGCACCGGAAGAACGGGTATTCGTCAGGTTTTTCTTTTTACATACATTGACCTCAATGTCATCGCTTTTTGCGTGTTCGCCGACAATCATGCCGCCGTAAACCTTTTCACCGGGACCAACAAATAAAGTGCCTCGTTCCTGTGCATTAAAAAGACCGTAGGTAATTGTTTCGCCGGATTCAAAAGCAATGAGAGAGCCTTGTTTACGATAAGGGATTTCTCCTTTAAATGGACCATAGCCTTCAAATTCTGTATTGATAACACCGTTTCCTTTGGTGTCTGTCATAAATTCGCCGCGGTATCCAATCAGTCCACGGGATGGAATGATAAATTCCAGACGTGTCGTGCCTGCATTTAATGGGGTCATTGCCTGTAATTCCCCTTTACGCTGGCTGAGGCGGTCAATGACATTTCCGGTAAATTCATCCGGCACATCGACATAAGCACGTTCCATCGGTTCTAATTTTTTGCCATTTTCATCTTCTTTATAAAGAACCTCCGCTTTGCTAACCGCAAATTCATATCCCTCACGGCGCATATTTTCAATTAAAACGGATAAATGCAGTTCCCCGCGGCCGGACACTTTATAAGCTTCGGTTGTGTCGGTATCTTCCACACGGAGGGATACGTCGGTATTTAACATGCGGTATAAACGATCACGCAAATGGCGGCTTGTCACGTATTTTCCTTCCTGACCGGCAAGTGGACTGTCATTTACCATAAAATGCATGGCAATCGTTGGCTCCGAAATTTTCTGGAACGGAATTGCCTGCGGATTTTCCGGACTACACAGAGTATCTCCAATGTGAATGTCTGCAATACCTGAAATGGCTACAATTGAGCCAATCGTTGCTTCTTCGACTTCCACACGGTTGAGTCCCTCAAATTCATACAATTTTAACTTTTTCATTTTTATCCGGGTCATGATGGTTGACAATAACGGCATCCTGATTGACGCGGATGGTTCCGTTATCGACTTTTCCGATGCCGATTCGGCCAACGTATTCATTGTAATCAATGGTGCTGATTAAGACCTGTGTGTCGGCGTCCGGGTCGCCTTCCGGTGCCGGAATATAATTTAAAATCGCATCAAAGAGCGGCTTCATGTCGGTGCCTTTCTCATTGACATTGCAGGATGCCACACCTTCTTTTGCCGAGGCAAAGATAAATGGGCAGTCTAACTGGGATTCATCCGCATCTAAATCGATAAACAGCTCTAAAATTTCATCGACAACTTCTTCCGGACGAGCTTCCGGACGGTCGATTTTGTTGACACAGACAACAACCGGCAAAGACAGCTCCAGTGCTTTCTTTAACACAAATTTTGTCTGAGGCATTGCACCCTCAAAAGCGTCAACGACTAAGATGACACCATTTACCATTTTAAGAACGCGTTCTACTTCACCACCGAAATCGGCATGTCCCGGTGTGTCGATGATATTAATTTTCACACCTTCATAGGTAATGGCTGTATTTTTTGATAAAATAGTAATGCCTCGTTCACGCTCAATATCATTTGAGTCCATGACACGTTCGGCAACTTCCTGATTGGCGCGGAATACACCGCTTTGTTTCAATAATTCATCCACTAAGGTTGTCTTGCCATGATCGACGTGTGCGATGATGGCGATGTTTCTGATATCGTCTCTTGTTGTTTTCATAGAAACCTCCATTCATTCATGCAAAAACCACAAAATCGTATTATAGCACGATTTTTTTTGCGTGGCAAGTTCGGGCGTAAAACGCTTAACAAAATGCTAGGTTTTTTTGTTTTTTTATGGTAAAATAGAATTCATATAAAAAAGGAGGTGCTCTTGTGGGGCTGAAAAGGAAGAAGCGGTTACTGGGAATTTTGATTTTTTCTCTTGTTATTGGCATGATGGGAAGTGCCGGTGGAGAAGCTGAGGCTAAGAAAAAGATTATTCTAAATAAGAAAAAAGCCGTGATTTATGTTGGCGGTCAACTTCGTCTAAAAGTAAAGGGAACAAAGAAAAAGGTGAAGTGGTCTTCAAAGGAGAAAAAGATTGCGACAGTTTCAAAAAAAGGAGTTGTTAAGGGAAAACGTGCCGGTAAGACAAAGATTACGGCAAAAGTAAAAGGAAAGAAACTTGTCTGCAGACTGACTGTGAAGGCGAAGAAAAAAAGAGTTATTACTACGGCAGAGGCAACACCACAGGGAGAAAAGAAACCTGCACCACAGGTGACGCAGACGCCGGGAGGAACCGATAAGCCTTCTGCTTCCCCTGCGATAGAGCCGGTAGTGACGCCAACCGCTGTGCCAACGCCAACACCGGTTGATACTTCAAAACCGGAACCGGTATTTTCAAAAGAAAGCGGAAGTTATGATAAATCATTTGAACTATCTTTGTATGCGCCAAAGGGAAGCAAAATTTATTATACGACAGATGGCAGTGAGCCGGATGTCAGTAGTGTGGGCGGCAGTGTAAAAGATACCGTACCGGCAAAACTTCCGACCAATGAGTATAAGCAGGCAATTACAGTGAAAAATCGGGATAATGATGAAAACAGGCTTTGCTCGAAAGTCAATATTCCATATATGTATGACCCAACAGATTATTATAACGGGCCATTTTATCCGGAAGTCGGTGCAGTTCCGAAAGCAACCATCATTCGCGCAATGGCAGTGGATGAAAAGGGTAATACGAGTAAGACGGTGACAAAAACTTATTTTGTAGATAAGAATTTGGCAGAGGTTTATAAGAATGCTTCTGTGATTTCAGTTGTCACGGATCCGGATAATCTTCTTAGCGAAGAAAAAGGAATCTACTGTTATGGCAACTGGGAAAACAGTGGTGCTGAATGGGAGAGACCGGCGGCAGTCACGTATTTTGAGGAAGATGGCACGATACCGTTTGAGACGACGATGGGAATGCGGATTCATGGCAATTATACACGCCGCTGGGGGCAGAAGAGTCTGCGGTTTTATTTCCGTGAAGAATTAGGACTGAAAAATCTCAAAGGCTATCAGTTGATTCCGGGAGCTGTCAATGCGGACGGAAAGCCGACGAAAAAGTATAAACGTTTTATTTTGAGAAATGGCGGTAACGAATATGCTTACAGTAAAATGCAGGATGTCTTTATCCAGAGCCTTGTGAGTGACCGTGCATTTACGACGCAGAGTTCACGCCCATGCGTTTTATTCTTAAACGGTGAGTACTGGGGACTTTATAATCTAATGGAACGCTATTCCGATAATTATTTGGAGGAAGAGTTTGGCGTTGATAAAGATAATGTGGTTGTGATAAAAAATGATGAACTTGATGAGGGAAAAGAAGAAGATTTCGCTCTCTATGAACAACTGCAGGCAATGGCAGACCTTGACATGTCTTTGACCGATAATTATGAGAAATTTAAGAAAATGGTGGATATACAGAGTTATCTTGACTATTATGCGACTGAGATTTATATTGGTAACAAGGACTGGCCGGATAATAATGTGCAGTTATGGCGGACCAGAGAGGATGACGGCAGTGATTATGGCGATACGAAGTGGCGTTATATGCTCTACGACACCGAATACTCGATGAATTTGTGGGGACAGGATAATAACGGAAATACAAATCGTCTGCAGGAAGCAAGAAATAAGGATGCATTATTTGATGCACTCTGTAAAAATGACTCCTTTAAACAGTCACTTGTCGATACGCTGATGGATTTAGCGGATAAAAACTTTAAGTCAGCCGATGTTTCAAAGAAATTGGATGCCATGGCAGCAGTCTACCGTCCGTTGATGGAGCAGTATAAAAAGCGCTTTGGCAATGGTGATGTGGACAGCCGGGTAAGGGATATGAAGAGTTTTATGGCAAATCGAAAAAGCCAGATAAAAAAGCATATTCAGGAAACCCTTTCAATTACAGTAAAATAATAAAAAGAATGGAGAAAAAAGATGGAATACTTAAAAATTATTATTCCCATACTCGTAGGAGCACTGATAGGATATTGTACAAATTACATTGCTATCAAAATGCTTTTCAAACCGCAGAAACCGATTCATGTATTTGGAAAGAAACTGCCATTTACACCCGGTGTTATTCCAAAGAACAAATCGAGAATAGCTGCGGCTGTCGGTAAGGCAGTGGGACAAAATCTTTTTACAAATCAGGATATAGTAAATGCGATAACAGAGTCCGGACTTAAAAATAATCTATCAGAAAAAATCATGGATACTGCCTTTAACACAGACAGTTCAATAAAAGATTATATAGATAAATATT
>OGQG01002133.1_pt1 | contig 12511 bp, 9 predicted proteins | sample 1553201 | NCBI WGS metagenome assembly OGQG01 (sample SAMEA2579925, study PRJEB22360) | human gut metagenome | biome: human gut; feature: human-associated habitat; material: faeces | place: Denmark | collected 2008/2010
GCTAAGGAGAACATCGCCCGTTTCAGGTCGCTAGCCTTGTTCTGAAGAGTGTTCTGTGCGTTGACACGGTCCAGTTTCAATGTCAGCAGGTCGGCCTGTGAGATAGCGGCTATCCGGTGGCGTTGTTGCCCGATACGGTAAAGCGTATCGGTGGAAGCCAGGTTGTCCTTTGCCAGTTTATATTCCGCTTGCGCCATGGCAAGGGAAAAGAAATAGTTCGTGGCCGTTTCCGAAACTTTCTCCACATTATAAAGAAATTCCTTTTTCACACGCTCGTATTTCAGCGGTTCGATCTTCCGGTCCCATTTGAAAGGGTTATACCCGACCAGGCTCTGCGAATAACCAAGCCGTATCGGGACGCTGGTAAACTGCGTCGCACTATTATCCCCGAAATTACGCATATAGGCAAGGTTCGACTCCAGATAGAACGTACCTCCGGTCAGGTCCAGATTTTGACGGACACTTAATCCTCCATAGGCATAATATGACTGTTGCGTACGGTAGACATCCAGGTCCTGTCCCGAATCATAACGTTTCGTGATATCCCGGTTATATTGTGCCGGGGTAAGGTCCATTGTCAGACTCGGCAAACGGTTTGCCCGGTACGTCCGGTATTCCCAATAACCGGACAGATACATATTTTGTGTGCGGAATGACTCCAGCGAACTGTCGTTAGCTAAAGCGATAGTCTGGTTCAAGTCCAGCACCAGACGTTTCTGGGCATATACTGAAGAGAAACAGATCCCCGATGCTGCCATCAATACAAAAAGAACGGATGATTTCTTCATAATTCAACATGTTTTTCATTTGGTTTGTGATTCCCGCTTTTTCCCCGATAGATAAACCAGTAAAGCAGCGGTATGATAAAGAGGCTGACCGCCGTACCGATGGACATCGTGCCTATCATGGCGATAGACAACGGCTTTTGCAGTTCCGATCCCATATCCGAGGAGAACAGCAACGGCACCATGGCAAAGATGGTCGTCAGCGAAGTCATGATAATCGGCCGCAGACGCCTGCGGCCTGCTTCGTGAATAGCTTCCAGCAAAGGAACGCCTGCCTTGCGCAGTTCATTGATAGCATCCAGTTTCAGGATAGAGTCATTGATTACAATACCACAGGTCACAATCAGACCGATGGCAGACATCAGATTCAGCGTATGCCCGCATATCCAAAGCAAGAGTAAGGCAAATGCCACATCAATCGGGATTTCCGCCAGTACCAGCAACGGCTGCAGAAAACTCTCGAACTGTGCGGCAAGAATGAAATACATCAGCAGCAGTGAGATCAACAGAATCACGACCAGTTCATCCAGCATCTCCTTGTTGGAGAAGATACTGCCGGAGAAGCCCGTATCCCAGTCCCCAGTTTCCTCCGCCACCTGTTTCACTTCACGCATCAGCTGGTTCGCATCCTGCACACCGTAAAAGTCGAACGGGACATACTCGCCGTTACGTCCGGAAGTAATACTTTTCAAGTCTTCGGCGGGAGCTACGTTGATCAATTCCCGAAGCGGGATAAAATCGACATTTCCATAGTTATCCGGTTGCGTCTGCACCAGTGTTTCCTGCAACACCTCGTTCACAGTCTTTTCATCCCCGGCAATGTTGATCGGCAAATACTGCTGATAAGAGTGCAGCATCGTCACACTGTTTTCCCGGAAAGCCGTTTTCAGTACCCGATACAGTTCGTTGTAGGAAACACGGTAAAGCAAGAGTTTCTCTTTGCTGATGCTCAGATTCAACTGGTTTTCGAAGGCGATACCTGTCGGATTGATTCCGGTTTTTCGTCCCAGCTCCTGTTCCACGCTGCGGATTGCTTCCGCTTTGGGGGCTTCCGCTTTATTACGGGTGTAAAATTCCGCCACCACATCCGGTTCACCCGTCACAAAGAGTTTCTCAAAGACCGTTTCCGGCGGAGAGAAAGAAATGACAGAGAGCGGATAACGTTCCTTCAGTTTCCGGTATACCGCCTGTTCCAAAGGAGCAATAGCGTCGGAAGTCTCCGTACGGAAATAAAGTTCCGCTTCGGAAGAAGACAGTTCCCTTTCCCGATTGAGGATGAAGTCCTGTCTGCCGATAGAGGCTGTTTGCTCCAGTACTTCATCCTTCAGTTCCTTGAAAAGTTCATCCACCCGTCGTTTGTTTTCATCCACATGGATATTCTCATTCCATTCTATCCGGGCGATCAGTTCATTTTCCTCGATATCGGGCATCCGTTCTTTGTCTATAAAGAAAAAGAAGAATACGCAAAGCGGGATGGAAATCACACAGAACAGTACACTGAACGTTTTATGGCGGAATACCCAGTCGACACCCGCATCATAGAAGCGGTCCAGCGTATGATCCTTGATCAGGTTATTAAATTTGAAAGAAAGCCACTTCCATTTCCGGGTGCGGACACCTGTCCGGTAAACCAGCAGATAAAGTACGGGAAGCAGCATGATACCGGTGAGATAAGACACCATCAGTCCTACAGTGACAGAAAAAGCCTGATCAAAGAAAATAGCGCCTGCAATACCACTCATAAAAATCAGCGGGGCAAAGACGGCAATAGTCGTCAGAGAAGAACTCAGCATGGGTGTGACCACTTCACTGGTTCCCGTCACACAGGCACGGCGCAAGGAGTATCCCCGTTCACGGTATTGCGATATATTCTCGGTCACAATAATCGAACTGTCAATCATCATTCCCAATGCCAGGATCAATCCGGCAAGTGAAATGATATTGAGAGACATATTGCAAAGGTAGAAAAAGACAAAGCTGATCACGATGGACACCACCATACTGAGTCCGATAACCAAAGGAGACTTTACATCTCCCAGAAACAGAACCGCTACCAGACAAATAAAGAGAAAGCCCAGGGAGAGATTCTGTTGCAGATTAGAGATGGTGTAGTCCAGCAGTTCCGTCTGATTACGGCTGATGCTGAAATCGATCTCCGGGTATACTAACTGAAAATAGGTCATCGTGCCAACCAGCGCCTGCTTCATCTTATCCATGTTCTCATCCGCCTGTTTGATGACGGCAAGGCTCACCGCCCGTTTTCCATTGGACAGGGATACTCCTTTTTCCTTTACAGGTACGACGCTTACTTTGCAGAAGTCTTTTAACTGTACGATGCGGTCGCCCTTACGCAGATAGATATTTTCCACATCCTCCGCTGTACGCAGCAATGTCGAGAATTTAATATTGTATTCATAATACCCGTCGCGCACTGTCATGCTGCCCGGTTCCACATTATTAGAGGATAAAGCCGATTCGATATCTCCAATGGAGAGTCCCATCATGGCGAGCTTGTCCTTGTCGGGCACAATTTGTACTTGCCGTTCCAAAATTCCGGTCACGTCCACCATGGCAACTTCTTCAAGCTGCTCTATCCTGCGCTTGATGACAGACTCGGCAAACTCACACAATTCAAGGAAGGAGTGCTGTTCCGTAGCTCCGTAAGCACTGTCATTCTTCAGTGTCAGATTCAGATAGAATACGGGAATATCCGTTGCACTCGCTTTGATTACCTTCGGGCGTTCCGCTTCTTTCGGAAGATAGTTCATGGCGGCATCTATCTTCTCATTTACCTCGATAAAGGCAAGGTCGGTATTCGTTCCATATTCAAATGACAAGCGGATAATGCCCGCCCCGTCTCTCGATTCACTATGAATATCCTTCAGGGTAGAGACCTGAATCAACTGCCCCCGCAAAGGTTTGACAATCGTGTTTTCCAATTCCCGGGCAGAGGTATTGGCAGACGCCACCTGTACCGTAATCTCAGGAATAGCGATATTGGGAAGCAGCGATATAGGCAGCGTAGAGTACGTCACCAGTCCGATGATGAAACAGGCGGTAAAGGCCATCAATACGGCAATAGGGCGCTGAATTAAGAATTTTATCATAGATTCATTATTTAATTCTTAATTCTTCATTTAACATAGACTTCCGCCTCATGCGCCAGATTCAGATTTCCGGTGACGATCACCGTATCTCCTTCCAGCAGACCATCCTCGATACCTTTCTGTGACTTGTCGGAGACGACACATTCTATCGCATTCTCCAGTCCCGTATTCACATAATTCCACATTGCCTTGCCGTCTTTCAGGGTAAATACCACTTGTTTGCCGGAACGCAATACAACGGCACTCTTCGGAATAACCAGCCGCTCTCCCAGCGAACGGCGGACACTTACCCTTACATTCATTCCGCTGAACAGTTTTCCTCCCGCATTTACCAATGCTTTCACTTTCACCATGCCGTTGGCATCCACCAATGGATTTATCTCTGATACACTGCCTTCAAACGCATCTCCTCCGGCATAAGGAGTAATTACCACTTTATCTCCCATCCTGATAAAAGCAAGTTCATTTTCCAGTACCGTGAAATCAGCTTCCATTCCTTTGGAATCGATAATAGTACAGAATGCTTCAGAAGTATTTGCCGGATTATAAGGCTTTGAAAATAAATTAGCTACTACACCGTCAAAAGGAGCAATCAACGTAGCATGCTCCATCTCTCTTTTCGCCAGTTCATACTGGGATTTCGACTGTTCATACCCGCTTTTTACTTTGGCGATTTTCATTGTTTCGGCAGGGACTTTACTAAAGTCGTCAGGAGAATATCCCTGCCCGATCAGTACGTCTTTCAATTCCAGTTCGGCTTTCAGTAAAGCATCTTCCGACTGGGATAATTTCTGTTCCAGGCGGAATTTATCCAAATCAGCCAGTTTCTGCCCTTTCTGTACACGGTCACCATTCTTCACATAGATATGAGCGATGACTTCACCGGTTTCAAAACGCAGATCGGCTTTGCCACGGGCACTGATTTTGCCGTTACTCACCAGTTCGTGATTAAAATCACGCTTCTTCAATATCTGAACAGCTACTTCATTCTTCGTATCCGGAAGGACTGTGGAGACGCCTTTCTCCGATTCATCTGCAGTATTCTTCTTGTCGGAACAAGAGAGCGTCATCATACATGCAAGACACAATAAAATCCATGTAGAATTATTTTTCATCGTATTTATTGGTTTGTTTATTCTAATTATCTCACATATAATTTCTTGTATACTGTATGTAAGTTTGTATCATGTTTGCCAAATTTAGACAAAAATATCTATTAATCAAGTTTGTACAGTCATTTTTTTCTTCACTCATTTATTTTATTGCGATTAAATGAGTCAGTAGTTATATCAATCGTAAAATATTGCTTTTTATCTCTATAAATAAATATTTGTTCTTCCCGACCTTTCGTAAGGTTTCTGAGCCACAACAATGCATTTTTCGGTACAATATAACGGACCTCCCGAGTAACAGCAGTCTGAATTCCTAAAGATTGCCAACCAGACACTCCATCTTGATAAAACAATTCGTAGACATCGCCCGGACTAATATAATTATCATCATTACGGGGAGAAAAAGTTATCTTACCGATTGAAGACACTTTTTCCAAATTAAAGATCATAGGAAGTGTTACATCGTATGCACTAAAATATGTAAGCACATTACCATCAGTTATATTTCCGATCTTGTCAACAGGTTTCAAAAAAGTCATCGCATGCATAGAAATTTTCGTCTTACCTAAAGTATCTTCATACAAAGCCAACTCCGCCAACTCGACTCTAGTGCCTACTGGAGGAACATAACGAATATATTTATATTTCTGATGCGAATGCAACGGACAGAACTCATAATAATTAGTTGTAAACGAATCTTTAATCTGATATAATAAATCAGCTTGTCTGAAAGTAGTATCATTGGCTGCTTCTATCCTAGCGCCTCTGGTTGATCTATATAACCATTCGGAGATAGTTGGTTTGATAGACATCTTTCTCTTCAACACAGCTTCCTCTCTATTTATCCTGTCAGGTTCAAGCAACTCGGCCTTGCCATTTCTGAAAATAAACGAATAGCCAGCCGGATGCAACTGCTTACCATCGAAAATGAGCGTTTGATAAATGATATTAGGCTCAAGGTTATGGAAAGTCACCTTATCTCCGTTACTTATCGCCATATCTACAGGTATCCATCCATTCGGACGAAATACCCCCAAGTAAATATATCGTTCTTCTTTTTGTATAGGTACCGTCACCTCGTTTTCACCAAAATAATTGGCAGTTACATCTCTTATATAGGAATTCCTGAAAAATTCAGGTATTCCTATATCCTTTACATTAAGTAGTAAAGCCGTTGATTTTTGTTCACCAAAACAATATCTATATGCTTTCCCCTTCTTTCTGTTATCCGTAGTTATCTTATCTCGTGTTGGATCAATTTTTCCGGGCTCAAATAGAATGAAACGTCCTGTTGTATCCCGTAATGTATTCCATGTATGATAATGCTGATACTCGGGAGAATATCTGAAGAATTCAGTTGCAACTGGAATGCCACAAGCGCGCATAGCATACAGTGTTATATCACATGATTCTCTACAATAGCCAATACGATGATGATACAGAAATTCTCCATCCATGTGTGGTATAATAAGTTCTGTAAAATAATACAACTCTCGTTTCTTCAATTCTCCGCATACCATCCGACAAGCATACACCACATCTTCTCCATGATAAAGAGAGTCTAGAATGGGAGTATAATGTTCATAATAAAGTTTTCTCCACGATGATAAAGGTTCATTATCAATGCGGTAAGGCAAGATGAATTCGCAAAAATCATCAAAGTCAAGACTTCTGTTCCAAGGATATTTCTTCCATACCTTGAATGCCAGGTCTATATTCTCTATTAAATAATTACTAGTAATTACCTGTGCATCATAAACTTTAGGTAAAGAGTAAAATGAAACTTGCTTCCATTTCTTAATCGATTCCTTATCCAACTTTCTCAATGCAAGCATTTGACGAACAGAATCCAGCTGCCACCCTTCGTAAGCATACCAATGAGGCATATTTCGGATGAGGAAACGTGCTGCTTCCAACTTTTCAGGTTCCTGTCCATAATGTTCCAAAACCTTTTCCAGCTCTCCCCGATTATCTCCGGCAAAAGAGAGAGCATATTCCAACCGTTTATCAGCTGATGAACATGCAACGAATACCGAAGCAAGCACAATACAAGGAATTATTAATCTTATATATTTCATCATCATCCTATATTGTTTTAAATATTCTATTCCATCTTATCTGTTTGGTCTTAGGATCTCTGGAAAACCAGATACATTTCCCTACTCCTAAAATAAAATCATCGGGTAATACCCCCCAATAGCGGGAATCATACGAATCATTTACATTATCTCCCCGCATAAAGTAGTAATCGTGTCGGAAACAGTAACTTTCCAGTAAAGTATTTGCAAGATACACCTTGCCCTCTTCAGATACTCTCACAGGTAATCCCGTTTCATATTCAATACATTTATAGTAATCACTGTAGTTAGTAGTATCAATTCGTATAGTATCATTTATTTTAGGCAGATATACAGTTTTTGTTCCTTCATTAGTCCTCCATTGATATATCTCTCCAGGAAGTGCCACACAACGTTTACAATAAAACACTTCATCACACAGAATCATTTTCTCATTCTGTTTTGCGTATGGAAAATTGAATACTACCACGTCTCCCTTCTTCACGCCATGTGCTCCTTTCCTTCGATGAATAAGATAATGTTCCGGCCGTAAAGGATCTTTCTTGTATATTCTACGTCCGGGAATTTGCACAGAAACAAGTATGTAATCTCCACCAACCAAGGTGGGAGACATTGAATAAGTCGGAATCGTACAAGATACCAGCCAGTATACTCTGACTGAAAAATAAATCTGGAACAATATGAAAAGTCCCAATAATGCCCAACCAAACTTTTTTAATGCCCGCTTCATTGCTTTCTATTCTTATTCAAGTTCATAAAAAATTAAGCATGCAGAATTATCTCCCAGACTTTCTATTTTTTCTCGGACCTTTTTGTCTTTTATATGAGTTAATGAGCGTAACTCCTTCCCTTTTCCGAATGCAACAAATTCATTTTTATAGGAATGAACGATTACATTAAAAGGGAATGTTTTGCCTTTATCATTTTGTGAATACAGATAAAAACTACCTGTTTTAGTATATTTATCAAATAAGAAATATCCTAAAGTTATACCATACATATATTGTAACAAAATTTTAGTATCAGTCTCATAAATTCCGTCAAATCCGGTGAAGTACCCCTGCTGATCCAACTTTAATAAATCTCCACTATAAGAGGGCGTATTCTTTCTGATTTTATTTTTAGGCGCCATTTTCTGAGTCATTTCGATAATATACTTTGGCTGGAAAGAAGACGATGCAGCTGAATATGTGTATACCGTATCGCATAATGGCATAATTACATCAATATCTTTATCTGCACGTGTCATTGGATGCCAAGAAAAAGGATACACATAATTGCCCAAAGTAATCGGCTGATATGAAAAGTATCGTTTGATGACTTCTTTTTTGGTCAGGTCGAATAAAGAATAAGGTTCTGTGTTATCCATGCTCATCCCATGATAATTCAACAATTGATTATTATTAATTAATAAAGTTTGATAGCACCATTTGAAAGCACCTTCAGAAATAGTATCTGTAAACATATAGTTTCCCCAAAAATTATAATTGATCAATTTGTTTTGAACACCATCAATAATGGTGATTTGTTTCTTCTTGTTATCAATATAAAATGTACTTAGCTCACTATAGTCATCTTCCCTCTCGCCTTTTCTTCCGATTTCAGCCATTAATTCACCGTTTAAGGTATAGGTATATAGCTTTTCAGATGTCTGGACAAATAAATAATCATCATTCATTTCCAGTTTCCGGATATTATTTATCCGCTGGAAAAAAGGAACTTTTTCCAGTTCAACAATTCTCACATTTTTGTAAGCAGGAGATCCTAGCAAAGGATTATTTGCAGAGTTGAGACAATGTATTTTTATCCCATCAGGCCCTTTCGTTACAGATATAGGTATAGCGGCAATGCTATATGCAGTAAAGATAAGCGTAAAGATTAGTTTCATTATATTTCTTTTTTATAATACTTATAGTTGTATGCTTTATTCCTTGATAAAGTCGTCGTAATTCTTTCAAAATAACGATTGGTTAATTTAGGTAAATCCTTGTCAGGAATAAAAGTATCAATTACTCTCATACCTCTATCTAAGACAAACAAGTAGGGAACTACCTCTTCATCAAGAGGTATTCCTAGTGAAAACACATTATAGACTTTAGGAAAAAATCTACAAATCCGTTGAAAATCTTTTTTTTCAATTTGTACCCGATAAGTTGTAAACAATAAGATGTCAATATCAGGATATTGTTCTTCAAATTTTCTCATTTTTCTCAAAATATCCTCTACGCAAGTAGAACAACATTGAGTGGAATATCTTAAAACAAGCGTATATTCTTTTCTTTTGATCTCAGACAAATGTATGCTATCTCTGTCTTTAGTATATAATAGCATTTCGGGGTCTAATTGACAATATCCTTGTTTGGATAAGATTATATTATCTTGCAATGATATATTCTCATAAAAGAGTTTATTGACTTTTTCAGTCAACAAACTCTCTTTTTTACTATATCCATTATTAATTATATAAAATGCTATCAATAATAAGATATTCAGAGTTAACAATATAAATGTTCCACATTTCCACATCTCTATTGCTATTTAAGTTCATACAAAATCAAACATGGATTATCATCTTCCTCCAAATCTTTAATGCTTTCACGAATTTTTTCGTCTTGAAGATTTTCCAGTTCCAATAAATCTCTCGGTTGTGCATATCCTACAAATACATTTTTATATGCATAGATAGTGTTGAAAAAAGGTAATGTTGTATACTTCTCGTTCCAAGTAGTTAGATAATAATGTCCTGCTTTAGACGATTTATCAAACAAAAAATATCCCATAACAACTCCTTGATCTTTATATTCTAGTAAAATTTTCGCTTCGGTTTCAAAAATTCCAGTAAATCCAGTAAAGAATCCTTGTTCGCTTAACTTACATATATCCTCAGTATAGGAAGGTGTATTTTTTCTTATTTTCTCCTTAGGAATCATTTTTTGAGGTGTTTCTATTATGTATTTCGGTTCGAAAGAAGATGTTGCTGCTGAATAAGTGTATATTGTATCGCATAAAGGCATAATTATATCAATGTCTTTGCCGCTCCTCGCCATTGGATGCCAAGAAAAAGGATACATATAATTACCTACAGTTATCGGTTGATACGAAAAATACTGTTTTACTCTTTGTTTGCGCATATCGAATAAAGAATATGCTTCTGTATCATTCATATCCATCATATTATGACTTAATAACTGATTGTCTTCAGTCAAAAAAGTGTAATGACAACTCTGAAAGGACCCTGCTGGCACAGAAACTGTGGATAAATATTTCCCATAAAAATCATAATTTATTAATACATTTTTATAATTATCTATAATTGTCACCTGCTGTTTTTTATTGTCGATATAAAACGAGCTTAAGACAATATATTCTTCCGGTCCTTCTCCTTTTCTACTAATTTGAGATACAAATTTACCTTCTCTTGTGAATGTATACAATTTTCCAAATTCTGATACGAATATAATAGAATCATTCATTTCTATTCGATTTATATTACTAATCAGGGAAACTGGAGACGTTTCCAGCTTTATAATTTCTACATGTTTGTAAATCGGTGTCTCTTGCAGAGGTTCTTCTGAAGGATTAAGATTATAAACCATCATATCATTTGATGGTTTCTTGGCTGAATTACATGCCATCATAAAAAGAGCACACAAAAGAACTATAATTACTTTCAACATTACATTAATTTATTTAATGATCATTTTCTTTTCTATTATTTTCAGATATTTTTCCGTTTGGTTTATCATTTCTTTATGTGAAATGAATACACAATCTGTTCTCATGTCTTTATCCAACAAAAAGAAATAAGGAATATTTTATGTATCTAAAGAAAGAACTAAAGATTCCGTCTTAAAAAGACGATAATCAGCATTACAAGTCTTTTTTAATTCCTCTAAATATCTTTTATTAGTATAATCTATTAGGTAAATCACCCTTTCATTGCTTAATTTCTGCAATAAAGGTGTAATTGCCATGATACACGCCTGACAATTTTGTTGTGATAGGCGTACAATTAAAGTTTTATCCTTTATCACATCTGACAAGTTTATTTTATTTTTGCCATTTTCCAATAATAGCATATTGCTCTTTAAAGTTTCACTCTCATTTGCATAGCGGGTATTCATATCCTCTCTTAAAGTAGCCAGCTGAAATGCTTGACTCTCTTGTTTCTGCTTATAATCATATTGCAAATCATTCAGCACCTCAAGAAGTCTTATCTGTTTGTTATCTTGTGTTAAATAAAGACATGTTGTCCCAATACAGCATAATACTGCTACTATAAGAACAATATTTTTCATTCTTGCCATTTTCTATTATTTTTTCTAAAACAAGAAACCATGCAAAGCTTCCCAAATTAGACAGTGGAAAACTTCGCAAACAGTTTCTCAGTTTATTATCACTTCTTCAACTTCTGTATTAGTATAATCGGGTTAGATTCACTTCCATCAGTTTTAGCTAACTGAAGGAATTTTTGTCGCAACTCTTCTGTATAGAAATGTGTATCACTTGACTTCAAATACTCAATAGTACCAAGCATATTCCAATAATCGGCACTATAGCATTGAATAATTTGTTCATCCTGAATAATAAAATAACCATTTGGTTGTAATTGCAAATTTCCCATTCTCGCATTTTGCAAATGCTTTGTTGTTTGCATTTCACCTGTTTCCTTATTGTATATGGATATATAATCATTCTCAGAATCACCAAATTGTATAAACAAATACTTCATAGATTGCCGAACTCTCTCTATTCCCGTTACATAATTATCACGAATAGCAGTCCGAAGTGCTATAGTTCCATCCCCTTCAATAAATTGCTGAGAAAGAAACCTATCTCCAAAATCCACTTTATAAGAGAGAGAGACCTCCTCGTCTTTTACTGTGTACAATTCATAATAAGGAAAGAAACACAATAATGCTTCATTTCCTAATTGAGCATAAGAAACCTCACCAAATCCTTGATTGTTTTTGGGTTCGTCAACAGGAAGAAATTTTTCTATTTTATCAGAACTGAGATCAATGGTAAAAAGCTTGTAGAACCCTTCTTTGGTTTTACTGGAATTAGGCAAATAAAGCTTATTTCCCATACAAAATAATTCTTCGGTCCATATATTACCTGTGCCCCTGTCACGTATAAACTTACCAGATGCATCATAAAATAGGAATTTTCCTATGTAGTGGTCAAATAATATCATATCAGTCCCATGCACTGCAAAATAAGATATATTTGTATATTCACCCGGACCATTTCCGACAGCATGAACTCTTGTTTGCAATTTGCCGGACATATCGAAGACAAATATACTTTTACTGGTATTATCTGCAATATAAATCAAATTGTTTTGGCAAATGAGTTTTGTCACTTCACCAATTAAACAATCGTCCGTGGTCTCTAGAGGGAACATAATAACACTGTCTTCTACCAGA